>Ga0209501_10000141_pt1 | contig 91028 bp, 74 predicted proteins | sample ArcticOcean_MG_C_4_FD_187434 | JGI IMG/M metagenome (GOLD analysis project Ga0209501, IMG submission 187434) | Marine microbial communities from western Arctic Ocean - ArcticOcean_MG_CB4_134 (SPAdes) (version 2) | ecosystem: Environmental > Aquatic > Marine > Oceanic | place: Arctic Ocean... | reverse complement strand
TCGAATCAGATGAACGCTCAACGGAGAGGAGGTGGTCACCAAGTAGAACATTGGCAGACCCTGGAACGACGGCGGGAGTCTCACTTAACATTGCCCCAAACCTGTCCAACTGACGGGGTCCACCTTAACTTCCGACAATTGCGAGGATAGAAAAAGCTACTGCAGACCTAAACTTTGTATTCGCTTTCATACGCATAGGCAATCTCACTTATGCCAGGACGGTCAGGAGGATTTAGACACTATCTGAGATATCCATCCGTAGAATACCAAAATTTGAGCTAATAATTTCGCTGAATTTGAACCTCTTACGACTATGCCAATTGGTCAGATTAGAAAAAGGCTGGGCGCAACTACCTCCAGCTTATCTCGCCCAGGAATTGACGCCAGGCCATGACGCATTCCTCGGGCGCCGAGTGCTGCACGTAGCCGCTGGTGCCGGGGATGGCCACCAACCGGCCGTTGGCCAGTTTCTCGGCAAAGAGTGTTGTCCGGTCCGGGTTGTCCTTGGCGTTCTGCTCCGATGCCAATATCAACGTCGGTGTCTTGATTTGAGGCAGGATGTCGGTCAGGTCTTGGGTAGACAGGTACGCCAGCGTCTCCAGAATCACTCTGGCAGGCGTCTGTGACATCTGGTCGATGTACCACTGGTGATGGCCGGCGTCCGATTTCCCAGGCTCCAGCCTCCGGTCGGCGGTCTGCTCCACCCACGCCGCCACGCCCTGTTCGCTGACCAGCTTGTGGGACGCCATATAGGTGTCTATGCCCACGAATTTGTAGGGCGAGGTGCAAGTGGTGAGGGTGTGCAGCCGCTCCGGGTGGTCATAGGCGAACTGCACGGAGATGGTGCCGCCAACGGTCTCTCCGATGAGGTGGACCTTATCCAATTCCAGATGGTCCAGCAGCTTGAGAATATCCGTGCCGAAGTTGCTCAGCGACCAATCGTATCCTTCCGGTGGGACGGTCGAGCGGCCGAAGCCCCTGGCATCCAGTCTGATCACCCGGTATTGGCGGGCCAGCAGGGGCACCCAGGCGTACCACAGCTTGGCGTTCTTGGAATTACCGTGGTGAAGCACCACCGTCTCGGGCTTGCGCCACGGGTCGGCAAAACTATCGTCCTCGTAGTACATCTCCAGGGTGTCGTCGATCTTGGCGAATGGCATTTTGTTCTCCGATTTAGGGTTGGTGGAGCTTGTTAGTCGAGGACGGGAATGGCCACGGAAATCCGGACCTTGTCCCCGTAAACCGCCGTGGTGTGGCCGCGGCCGGTGAGGTCGTCAGCCAGAATGACGTCCCCTGCGCCAAAGACGCGTTTGGTGCCGTCCCACAAGCCGACCTCAACCTGGCCTTCCAGAGTGATCACGTACTGGCGGCGGGGGGCCGTATGCCACTCGATGAAACCGCCCGGCTGGTAGCGGCGAAAATGGATGTTCTCAGCGTTCTCGACCGCCGTCGCTTCCGACTTTTCTAGCTGCTCATAAGGCAGATCAATCTCTTCAAAATGTGACTCGCCGTCGTCGCCGGTATAGATGCGTACGATTTGCATGGGGCCTCCGTGAATCAGGGGTATTGGAATGACTGGAGAATCATAACCGTAGGCGTGGTAGGCGTCAATTTGGCGGGCTACCAATCCTTGCTAATCAGACGCTATTCCAGGCAATATAGCGCTGGCGAATCGATCAGAACAAATTGGGCCTCGAGTCCAGGAAGGAACCCCACTCACCCCGTGATGTCCTAAGACCCAATCAGATTGAATACTTCCGAATACTCCCGATACCGCTTCGTTATCGGAGCGTTGATCCTATTTGCCTTTTTCTCTGTTGGCATAAATTTCTTCGTCGTTGCCCCGCTCTTGCCGGTGATAATCGATGACTTTGGAGTGAGCCGCGCCACGGCGAGTCTCCTGATATCCCTGGCTCTGTTGGTCCATGCGTTCTTCGGGCTTCCTGGAGGCATCCTTGCCGCCCGTTTCGGGCTGAAGCGGATGTATTTTCTAACCTGGTTCTTGATTGGACTATCGGTGTTCTCGGCTATAGCCCCTAATTTTGGGACTCTTCTTGTGCTGCGTCTGGCTTACGGCATCGGGTTTGGCGCCATCATACCGGCGACAGGTCCGCTGCTCATGCAATGGTTTCCGCCGAAAGAAATCACGATCATGAACGGTCTTAATATAGCCTCTATGACCCTCGGAATAGCCTTCTCGGTGTCGTTGGCGGTCCCATTGGCAAATTCTATCGGTTGGCAAAACGCCCTCAGCGTGTTTGGCGGGATCGCCTTGGCTGGGGCCGTTTTATGGGGCATATTTGGACGAGATAGGACTGAAGTACGTTCCAGAGGGCCCGGGATATCTCGAACGGAAATATTGAGCGTCCTTCGCAATCGAACGATACTGTTATTGGTGGCTGCGGACGCCCTGGTATGGATGCAATACACGGCGCTAACGACCTGGTTGCCCGCTTTCTACAATGAGGTCCGCGGCATGTCGTTGACCCAGTCGGGGTTTATAACCGGATTACTTCCCTTCGTGGGAATATTTGCGGTATTGGTGGGTGGTTTTCTCCCATTGCGAATCACATCGAAGAAGCCATTCTTCATAATCCCCGGGGTCCTGTTAGTGCTAGGCGGAGTCGGGTCATTCATGATCGGAGGCACTACCGGAATCGTTGTGGCTGTCTTGCTCCTGGGAATCGGCACCTGGTCCTATACGCCGACGCTTCTTACTTTGCCGATGGAGTTGCCGGGCATGACCCCAGACAAGGTTGCGGTGGTCTGGGGAACCTTCGTAACGGTCTCCGGAGTGGGGATGTTCATATCTCCGATCACAGTGGGAGCCATTCGGGACGTAACAGGCGGCTACCTGCCAGGGTTCATCATATTTGCCGTGGGGGCGTGTTTCTTGGTGGTAGCCGGTGTCTTCCTGCCACGGACATCACCGACTTCAGATATCGTGGAATAACCCAGTCTCAAAGGACATCAACGGCATGCGTCGATCAGGCCGTCTGCTTCTGACCGGCGGGGCAGAGGTCCAGCAGGCAGCAGCCCTCGCAGCGGGGTTTTAGCTTGCTACAGGCCATCTTAGCGTGGTGGTCCCAGAGGGCGTGGAACTCGTTATAAAGCTGGGTTTTCTGGGGTACATGCTCGTGGAAGACGGCCTGGTAGTCCGCGTATTTGGGACGGGCCGCGTCCGGGGTCATACCCATGCGGTCCATGATCCGGCGGGTGTAGGTGTCTATCACGAACGACGGCTGGTTTGCCGCGTAGACCATTATGTCGTCCGCTGTTTCCTCGCCGATACCGTGGATGGACAGCAATTCCTCTCTCAGGGGCGCCAATGGCTTGGCTAGGAACCGGTCCAGGTCACCTTGGTAGTTGACCGTCACATGAGCGGCGAACTCTTTCAGCTTGCGGGCCTTGGCGTTGAAGTAGCCAGATGACCGGACTAACACTGCCAGCTCTTCCTGCGGGGTTTGGTGGACGGCTTCTAGCGACCAGCATCCGGCTGCCTTCATGTTGGCCAGGGCCATCTCAACGTTTGTCCAGGCCGCCGATTGGGTGAGTATCGCCCCGGCGATCACCTCGAACGGGCCGTCGCCGGGCCACCAGTGTTGGGGGCCGTAGGCAGCGTAGAAACGGTCATATATCTCCATGAGCCTGGCAGCCATGGTAGGTTTATCAGGCATTACCGACCGCCTCGGCGTAGTCACGGATAGGCAGAGACTGGTCCAAGCGGATCAGCCGTTCGGTTATCTCGCAGTTGTAGGCGTAGGCCTCGACACCTTTCGCTACCGCGGACCGGAGCGCATCGGCCAGGTCGGGGTCCGATGGGTCGCTGGTGGCAAATGCAGTGGCATCAGGCCTCTGAATCACGAAGACCACCGCAGCCCGGTGGCCGGCCTCGAGCACGGTCTCCAAGGTCCTGAGGTGCTTGGCCCCGCGGACGGTCGGTGCGTCGGGAAACAAGCCGACCCCATTCTCCACCAAGGTAACGGACTTTGCCTCTATGTAGCACCGGCCCTTCGGCCCCTCCAGCATCAGATCCAATCGGCTGTCGCCAAATGTTACTTCGCGCCGTAGCTCCGGGTAATCGGCGAACTGGTGCAGATGGCCGTTGGCTATGCTCTCCGCGACCAGCGCATTGGGCATCCGGGCGTCTGCCGAGGCCAACGCATGGCCCATGTCCACCAGCACCAGATCGAACTTGGTCTTCCTATGTTCGCTGGGGACCGGCCGGACCAACACCCGCCAACCGGGAACGAACAACTCTTTCATCCGGCCCGAGTTGGCGACGTGTACTCCTACGTCCCGCCCATCGACTTCAACACGGGCAAGGAAGCGGTTCACCCGCTCCAGAAATATGCCCTCAAGTAGGTCTTCGCCCAGATCCAAACCCTGCCTCCTAATACAACCCAGTTATGTTAACAACCTGTTTTGCCCACTAGCAATATAAAGGACCACCACGCGGCTGAAATTTACAAGCCCACGCTCGGCTTCGTGTATACTTCTGCCACTTGCCCATAGAGGGCGATCGAGGAGATAAAAAAGCACGATGAGCGGTTTTACCGATAGGCTGAATCAGGCGTCGAATGCAGCGAAGAGTTTGGTCTGCGTGGGTCTTGACCCTGACCCGGACCGGATGCCTGTGTCCAGCGTTTTTGAGTTCAACCGCGCCATCGTGGACGCCACCGCCGGGTTGGTCTGCGCCTACAAGCCAAACCTCGCTTTCTATGAGGCCTTGGGACTGCCGGGCCTAGAGGATCTCCAGAAGACCATCTCCCACATCAGAACCGCCGCGCCGGACGCCGTGATCATCGGCGACGCCAAGCGGGGGGATATCGGCCCGTCGGCCCAGGCCTACGCCAAGGCGCTCTTCCAGGTATGGGGGTTCGACGCGATCACCATCAACGCCTGGGGCGGCCAGGACACTGTGACCCCATTTCTGGAAGACGACTCGAAAGGCGTGTTCGTCTGGTGCCGAGGGTCCAACCCGGGTTCAGCGGATTTTCAGGACATGCAGGTCACCACGGTCGGCGGCGCCATGCCGCTCTACCGGAACATGGCCCTGGCCTGTCAGGAGTGGGACACCAAAGGAAACCTGGGGCTGGTTGTCGGCGCCACGGTGCCGGAGCAATTGCGAGAGGTGCGGGGTGTCTGCCCCAATATGCCGTTTCTGATACCAGGTGTTGGCGCCCAGGGCGGCGACTTGGAGGCGGCGGTGCGGCAGGGTGCCGACAGCCGTGGCCGGGGCGCACTGATTAACTCTTCAAGGGGCATCATCTACGCATCCAGCGGGGCTGATTTTGCCCAAGCAGCAGCCCGTGAAGCAGACAAGCTGAGGACGAGCATCAACCAAGTGCTAGAAGCTGACGGGAAGGGATGGTCCTAGAACTCAAGATCGGTGACGTGCTACAGATGAAGAAGCCCCATCCCTGTGGTGGGTCGCTATGGAACGTCACCAGGCTGGGCGCAGATATCGGCATGAGCTGCCAGGAGTGCGGACGGTACGTGCTTCTAGCCAGGTCGCAGTTGGCGCGGCGGCTCAAACAAGTGGTTCCTCCGGCCGATATCACGCCGATGGACGAACCAGACCAGACCGACCAAACCGTCTAGGCCGCTAGTCTTCCGTCGCTAATCTTCCGTCGCTAGTCTTCTTTCAAGTCGGCGTTGGTGCCAGCGTCAGACAGCCGGGAGATGGCTTTGTTCTCTTCTTGAGACCAGAGCTCAGCATGAAACCCCTTGATCTGCTCCGACATCATTTCAACGAAGTTCCGGACCGCTTGGCCGGCGAACTTGCCCCTCAGGGTGCAAACGCCGATGACCGAGCTGGGAAACAGGTGGTCTAGCCGAAGGACTCCAAACCGGTTGTGGTCCTCTTTGTGCAGGGTGAAGTCGCTTCCGATGGCGACCCCCATGCCGATCTCGACGTAGCGTTTCATGGAAACAGTGTCGTCCAGAGCAAGCACCACATCCGGCGACAATCCCCGGTTCTTGAACGCCTGCTCGACCCGTTGGCGTAATTGGCTCTCGGGCGCGGTGAGAATCAGAGGGAAATGGGTGATTTCTTCTAGAGTGGCCGTTGTCCCGTCTTTTAGCAGTTCGTGCCCAGGGGGCGTCAACAATACGGTGTTGTACCGGAACAGTTCTTTGAACTCCAGAGTGGCGTCGTCGGCCGGGGGAGAAGAACAGAATGCCAGATCGATCTCGCCAGAGCGGACCAATTGAATCAGCGGGTTGTAGGACCGGGCCAACAGCCGAATCCGGACGTCCGGATACCCGTCACGGAACTGTTGGATACCGGCCGGCAGGTGGTGGGTTACCAAATCAGGATAGGCGCCCACAACGAATGATCCCCGCCTTTCGGAGTAGTCCATCTGGGTCTTTAGGGCGTCGATCGATGTGACCACTGGGGTCACCAATTCGAGAAGGGTGAGACCTTCTGAAGTCAGTTGGATCGGTCGTTTGATGCGGTCGAACAGGGTGATGCCAAACTCATCTTCCAATTTACGAAGGTGGGTCGTTACCGTAGGCTGCCCCAGTTCCAGTGTGCGGGCTGCTTTGGAAACGCTTCGCACCCTAGCGACATGGTAAAAACTGATGAGTTCCCTGAGTTCCATCGATCCCCCCTGTACACCTCTTAACGTCAAATATAATATATCATATACTATCCCTTGACAAAATAAGTCTCGGATTTGAAAATGACTTTGATCGAGACTTTAATCGACAGTTAAATTGGTGTAGAAATACGCCTGTCAATATATCCGGAATCCGGTCTGTTTTGGGGTATCATCGGTTCTACGGTTGGTTCTATGGTTGGTTCTATGATTAGCCACGCGACTGTTAGCCAAGCGAGACCCAAACACTCCGCCGAGAGATTGGTATGCCCTACGTAATAACTGAACCCTGCATCGGAGTTAAGGACGCCTCCTGCGTGGAGGTCTGCCCGGTCGATTGCATCCACACCATAGACTCGGTCGATCAGTATTACATCGACCCCTCTACCTGCATCGACTGCTCCTACTGCGTTTCTGTTTGCCCTGTAAACGCGATATTCGACGAGTTCAATATTCCCTCTGACCAGCGTGTCTATATTGCGAAGAACCGGCAATTCTTCAAGTAACCCTGCTTTCGGCCTTCCTGCTCTCCCTCTGATTTTCAAACTCTAGCCGCCTTCCGTATAGCCACGCCCACCGCCGAGCCGTATACTAGCCACCAATTAATGACAGGGGCGAACGGCAGGGGTGAACGACCAGGGGGCTGCCTACGCCCAGACCGATAGCGGAGGATTTCAACTATGGCTCTTTTCTTGAAAGACGAAGACGTGGCCCAATGCGTCGATATGGACGCCATGCTCGAGGCCATCGAATCGATGCAGCGCCAATACGGGGACGGCCAGGCCCACAATATGACGCGCCGTAAGATCATCGCCGAGAGCGGTATGTTGTCCGTGATGGGCGGCGGCCTTTTCTACCAAGGACTGCTGGGCGTGAAGACCTACACGGTGGTTAAAGGGGCGTATTCCTTCCAGGTCAGTCTCTACGACGCCAATACAGGGAAGCTTCTCCTCTATACCCAAGCCAACCGGCTAGGCCAACTGCGAACCGGCGCTACCACCGGCGTGGCGATCAAACACCTGGCCAACCCCGAAGCGGCCACGGTGGGAATCATCGGGACAGGAGGCCAGGCCCCAACTCAGTTGGAAGCAGTTTCCAAGGTCCGAGGCATCAAGAACATCAAGGCCTTCAGCCGCAACCCCGAACGCCGGGAAGAGTTTGCCAGAAAGATGACCGACACGATAGGAGTCGAGGTTTCGGCCGCCGCCAGCAACGAGGATGCGGTCCGCGATTGCGACATAGTCCTCTGCATCGCCGCAACCATGGAACCGGTGGTCGAGGGCGCTTGGCTCAAGGACGGCAGCACGCTGATCGGCGCCGGGCCAACCACCTGGCGGGCCAGAGAGGTGGACGAAGCCACGCTCACCCGGGCCGGAAAGCTGATCGTGGACTCAACCGAGCAGGCGGCGATCGAAGCCGGCGACCTCTGCAGCGCAGTGGACAAGGGAATAATCCAGTGGAGCAAAGTACACGAATTGAGACATGTGGTTTCGGGAGCGGTGAGCGGCCGCGATAGTCAAGACCAGGTGGTGTACGCAAAAATCATGGGGACCGGTGTGGCCGATGTCGCCGCCGCCAAGCTTGCCTATGACTCTGCCAAAGCCAAAGGCCTAGGCACGGAGATGGACTGGTAGAGGCTAGCGTTAATCGTTGACATATACATGTCACTGATGGACACTGGTCATGTATGAGAACCACTATTCGCATAAATGACCAGTTGTTGCGGGATGCCAAAGCTCTCGCTGCCCAGATGGACTGTAGTCTGACGTCTCTTATCGAAGACGGCCTCAGGCAATCTCTTGCACAACAAGCAGCCGCCGCAAAACGAGACTCAGTCAGGCTACCTACAGTCTCAGGAAACGGGCTAAAGGCTGGGGTGGACCTAGACGACTCAGCCAAGTTACTCGACCTACTAGAGCGGGAATATGTACCTGGCTGACGTCAATGTATTGGTCTACGCGCACCGTGAGGATTCTCCAGGCCATGAAGCCCATCGACTATGGTTGGAGAGCCTGATTAATAGCGACCAAGCGTATGGTATCTCTGATCAGGTTCTGGCCGGATTCTTACGGGTTGTCACGCATCCATCGGTGTTCGATCCTCCCAGCAGCTTGGATGACGCCATGAAATTCTCCAATCGGTTACGAGAGCAGCCCAACGCGGTCGTTGTTCAGCCGGGGCCACGGCATTGGGAGATATTTAGCCGATTATGCGACGAGACCAACGCGAGAGGCAATCTGATACCGGATGCGTTTTTCGCGGCGTTGGCTATCGAATCTGGTACCGAGTGGGTAACCACCGATCGAGGATTCAGCCGGTTTAACGGGCTAAGATCAAGGCACCCGCTTCAAGCTTAGCCGCCGTTCAAATACTCGCCCATGGTCGCGATGTCGTAGGCGACCTGATTGGCGGACAAACTCTCTGCGGCGGCCCTGGCAGTGTCAATCGACGTGAAACAGGGGATGTGTTTCTCCACCGCTGCTCTGCGGATATAGAAACCGTCCCGCATGACGTCCGGTGCGCCCGAGATTGTGTTGATCACCGCGCTCACGCTGCCGTCTTCGATCACATCCACCACGTTGGGATGGCCCTCGCTGAGCCGCTTGGTGGTCATGCTCACCGACAGCCCCATGGCCGAGATCATGGCCGCGGTCCCCTCCGTGGCGTACAACAGGCATCCTGCATCGTTCAAGTTCCTGACCAATGACACGGCTTCGGCCTTATGCTGGTCGGCGATACTAAGCAGTACCCCGGTACCTGGTTTCAGGTCCAGGTTCGCCGCCATCAAAGCTTTGGTGAGGGCAGCCTGAAAGTCCCGGTCCACACCCATGACCTCGCCGGTGGATTTCATCTCGGGGCCCAGGTGCCAGTCAACGCCCACCAGCTTGGCCATGGAGAACACCGGAGCCTTCACCCCTACTATGTCCCCCGTTGGCCAGAGTCCTCCGGGATAACCCAGATCTTTCAGCGTCTCTCCCAGCATCACACGGGTCGCTAACTTGGCTACCGGCACCCCGGTTAGCTTCGAGATGAACGGGACTGTCCGGCTCCCTCTTGGATTGACTTCGATGATGTAGATCGTGGTTGGTTCGTTGGTTTCTTGAGGCGCCATTGGGCTGCGATAGGCAGGGCCGCCGTGAATGACGAACTGGATGTTCATAAGACCCCTCACGCCCAAGGCCAAACCGATACGAGTTGTGTAGTCGACAATCGTGTCCATCTCCCGGGAACTCAGGTTCAGTCCGGGATAGATGGCCATCGAGTCGCCGCTATGCACGCCGGCCCGCTCTACGTGCTCCATGATGCCGGGAATCAGCACCTCTACGCCGTCGCAGATGGCATCGACCTCGCACTCTTTACCTTCCAGATACCGGTCGATAAGCACGGGCTTATCAGGCGACATCTCCACGGCAGCAGTGAGGTAGTGGATCAGTTCGGTGGCGTTTTGGACGATCTCCATGGCCCGTCCGCCCAATACGTAGCTTGGCCGGACCACTGCGGGATACCCAATGTTCTGGGCTACCTTCAGAGCCTCTTCAACCGACGTCACAGCGGCGCCAGGGGGCTGTGGGATACCCAATCGCGAGAGGAAATCTTCGAATTTTTGCCGGTCTGATGCGATATCGATGACCTCAGCGCTGGAACCAAGGATCGGCAAGCCGGCGTTGGCCAACGACTGCGATAGGTTGATTGCCGTCTGCCCACCAAACTGGACGACTGAGGGCGGGACTTCGCCGTCCACTTTCTCGTTCTCCAGGATGTCCCGGACCGATTCTTCGTCCAAAGGCTCGAAATACAGCCGGTCGCTGGCATCGAAGTCGGTGGATACGGTCTCCGGGTTGGAGTTGATCATGATACTGCGCACCCCAGCCTCGGAGAGCGCCGTGGCAGCATGGACGCTGCAATAATCGAATTCGATACCTTGGCCGATGCGTATCGGGCCACTGCCAATGACAACCGCCCGCTTGCCTTCCAGTGGTAGGGCCTCGTTCTCCTGGTCATAGGTGCTGTAGTAATAGGGCGTTACAGCCTCGAACTCGGCCGCGCAGGTGTCCACGGTCTTGTAGACCGGCCTTAATCCCCATTCATGGCGCTGGTTGCGTACCTGCTCCGGCAGCATGTCTGCGAGAGTTCCGATCTGGGCGTCGGAAAAGCCCATCCGTTTCGCTGATTTGAGCAGGCTAGGCGTGAGTTCCTCGCCCAGCAAACGGCGCTCCATCTGCACGGTGCGCTCCAAGGCGTTCAGGAACCAGGGCTCGATGTAGGTGTGGTCGACCAATTCGTCCACGGTGGCCCCCTGACGCAACGCGGACATCAGTCCCCAGAGACGTTCGTCATTGGGGCCGAGTGGCAAATCGTCCAGGGAAAGCTCTCCTTCGGTGCGCCACGACGGGCCCTCCCACAGCAGGGTGCGGCCGCTCAATTCCAATGAGCGTGCGCCCTTCTGCAAAGCGGCTTCGAAAGATCGCTCGATGACCATGACTTCCCCGGTTGCCTTCATCTGTGTTGTCGTCCGGCGGTCACCGTGGGGAAACTTATCGAAGGGCCAGCGGGGAATCTTGAGCACGCAGTAGTCCAACGCCGGCTCAAAGGCTGCCGTGGTCTGTTTCGTTACGGAGTTCTCGATCTCGTCCAGCCTCTTGCCCACCGCGATCTTGGCGGCCACCCTCGCTATGGGGTAGCCGGTGGCCTTACTGGCTAGGGCTGAGCTGCGGCTGACCCTGGGATTGACCTCGATCACGAAGTAGGGCGATTCCGGCAACCATTCCTGCCCCAGGGCTTTGGAGACTCGCGGATGGGGCTGCAAAGCGAACTGGACGTTGCAACCACCTTCGATGCCCAGTCCTCTGATGATCTTGAGGCTGGCCGTGCGCAGCATCTGGTATTCCTGATCGCTCAGGGTCTGGCTGGGGGCAACCACGATGCTATCGCCGGTATGGACGCCCATTGGGTCCAGGTTTTCCATATTACAGATGGTGATGCAGTTATCGGCGCCGTCACGCATCACTTCGTATTCAATCTCTTTCCAGCCGACCAACGAGCGCTCCAAGAGCACCTGGGAGATGGGGCTGGCGGCGAGGCCGGTGCGGGCGAAGGTCTCAAACTCTTCTTCGGTGTTGGCGATACCGCCGCCGCTTCCGCCCAGGGTGTAGGCGGGACGGACCACCAATGGCAGGCCCATCCGCTTGGCGACGGCCCAGGCTTCTTCCATCGTGTTGACGCTTTCGTTCTCGGGCTCTGGTTCGTCGATCTCGTGGAGAAAAGTGCGAAAGAAATCGCGGTCTTCAGAGCGCCTGATAGTCTCAAGCGGAGTTCCCAGCAGACCAACGTTATAGCGCTCCAAGATACCGGCGTCGGCCAGGGCCACGGCTAGGTTCAGGCCGGTCTGCCCCCCGAGGGTGGGCAAAATGCCATCGGGCCGCTCCCGTGCGATGATCCTTTCCAGGACCTCGACAGTAAGCGGCTCGATATATACACGGTCTGCGATGCCCTGGTCGGTCATTATTGTGGCCGGATTGGAATTTACCAGGACTGTTGTGACGCCCTCCTCCCGGAGGGATTTGCAAGCCTGAGTACCGGCGTAATCGAACTCAGCAGCTTGCCCAATGACAATGGGGCCGGAACCGATCACGAGCACCTTTTTTGGCTTGTCGGGAATGATTGTCTCCCTTTCCGCAGTGCTCTGCGGCCACGGCCCCATATTGGGGTCTAAGATAATTGCCTATCGATGTTATACCCGGCAGGGCCGTTTGGCTATATGACCATCAGGCACCGCCAGGATGAGTTGCAAACACCACCGTTTATTATCCGATGGGAAGCACGCCCGGCAGGTCTATCAACTGCCGCGACTGCAATGAGCTCAACAACTGTGTGACGAAAGAGCCGAAGAGTCTGCCGTCCCAATCGGCGGCGTCTTCTCCGTGAACCATCTGTTCCAAACGGGGTGGGACCTTAAGGTTCACCATCCCGGGACCTTCGGGTTCGATCTCGATCCGTCCTAAGGGAAACAGGGGTTGGCCTTCCATGTCCGGGTCCATGGCATTTATCACCAGGTCCCAGCGCTGCCCCAGGGTCCCTTTGCCTGCTCTTATTTTGTAAATGTACTCACCACATGAGTATTGGGAAGTTTCCTCTTCTAGTAGAGAAGCAACCCGTTCAAAGTCAACCGCCACCGCCACATCCACACCCCCCTCCAGCAAAAACATGGCGAATGAAGACATTAAATAATCCTCCAAAAATAACACGCCTGTTGGGGTCGGAATCAGTAGTCGGGCTTGTTAGATCGCCCTAATCGTAAATCGCCGATGGGTCAGAAGCAGCCTCCTTTTTGTATCCTTGTTCGGTGGGCGCAAAGCCGCCCGGCTAAGTATCCATTTGGCTCCTGGGTTCTCGTACCACGGGTATCTGGATAAGCAGGGTCAGCCATGGAAATCTTCAACCATTTCGATGAACTGATCGAAGATATATTCGTTGTCCCTGGGTCCAGGTGAAGCCTCGGAGTGATATTGTATGGTAAAAAGCGGAAGGTCTTTATGGCGAAATCCTTCCACAGTTTGGTCATTTAAGTTGATATGTGAGACTTCCAAGCCTGAGGGCAATTTGTCGGGACTGACAGCATAGCCATGGTTTTGAGATGTTATGTAAACGCGGCCATCGGCCAGGTCTTTTACTGGGTGATTCCCGCCCCGGTGGCCGAACTTTAGTTTGAAGGTATCAGCACCAAGGGCGCGGGCAATAACCTGGTGGCCCAGACAGATCCCCATCACCGGGACCCGGCCCAAGACCTGCCGGGTATTGTCCACCACGTAGTCCAACAACTTGGGGTCGCCGGGCCCGGGGGAATACAAGATACCGGAAGGCTTCATGGCCAGGAGTTCCTCGGCAGGGGTGGCGGCCGGCACCACGGTCACGCGGCAACCCCGCCGGCGTAGTTGCCGCAGGATGTTGTACTTGAGGCCGCAGTCCGTAACCAATATCCGGTGCTTGGCCTCGATTAACTCTTCGCCTTCGCCATCCCATTCGTATTCTTCCGGGGCGGTGACGGTAGCGACATAGTCCTTGTCGCCATAGGCCGGCGAGTCCTGCAAACGTCTCAGGGCAGCGTCGGGGTCACCATTGGTGATCACGCCCAGCATCACGCCCTGCGAGCGCAGGCGGCGCGTGATAGCCCTAGTGTCGACCTCCGCTATGCCCGGTATGCCCTGGCTGGCAAGAAACTCGTGCAGGGTCTGATCGCTGCGGCCGTGGCTGGGTTGGTCGCAGTTCTCCCGGACGATCAGCCCGCCCACCTGGATGCGGGAAGATTCAGAGTCCTGCGGGTTGATCCCGTAATTGCCCACCATCGGATAGGTCAATGTGACCAGTTGCCCGGCGTAGGACGGGTCGGTCAAGACCTCCTGATAGCCGGTCATGCTGGTGTTGAATACCACTTCTCCAAGGCCCTCTGCCTTGGCGCCAAAGCCGACACCTTCGTGTACGGAGCCGTCCGCTAAAACCAGATAAGCTGGCTCGTGCAATCTAACGCACCCATCCAATCATAAAAAATTTGCCGTTTTTCGCCGGTATTCGCCTGTATTCGACGGTCTGGCGTCACCGGTCGGATTTCACGAAAGTATCGTTGAATTTCAAGGCCGGGCTCTGGTAGACCAGGTTGCCCGAGGCGAAGGTGCCCACCACGCGGCCCTTGAGCTTGGTGCCTTCCAGGGGTGTATTCCGGCCCTTGGACTCGAACTCCGACGTATCCACCGTCCACTCCTCGTCCGGGTCAAAGAGGACCACGTCCGCAGGCGTCCCGGGCTGTAGCGAGGCCAGGTCTGAATAGCTTTCACCCAATACCTTGGCCGGCCCGGTGGTCAGCCGGTCAACCATCGCGCCCAGGCTCAGCTTATTGGAATGCACCAACTGGAGCATAGAGCCAAGCGCCGTCTCCAGAACGCTGATCCCGAAGGCCGCGTCCTGATAGGTTACCTGCTTGCTCGTCAGGTCATGGGGGGCGTGGTCGGTAGCCACGCAGTCGATGACACCGTCCGCCAGGGCTGCGATCAGCGTCTCGACGTCCCTCTGGGAGCGCAGCGGCGGGTAGACCTTGGTGCTGGTGTCGTAGGCCAGATCACCGGCAGCGGTGGCGAACTCGCCCTTCCGGCCCAGCGCCCATTGGTCGGTGATCGTCAGGTGGTGAGGGCAAACCTCGGCGGTGACCGATAGACCCCGTTCCTTGGCCTCTCGCAGCAGTGGCACGCTTCCGGCGGTGCTGAGGTGGGCCACGTGGAGCCGTCCGCCGGTGGACTCGGCCAGGGCGATGTCTCTGGCGATCATCGCTTCTTCTGCAGCCGCAGGGATCCCGTCCAGGCCGAGGTGTGTCGCCACCGGCCCTTCCGCCATCACGCCGTTGCAGGACAATGATTTATCCTGGCAGTGATTGCTGATGGGCAAGCCCAGGTCCAGGCTGTAGACCAGGGCCAGGCGCATCAGGTTGGCGTCATATACCGGGTCGCCGTCGTCGCTGAAGGCCACCACCCCCGCACTGGCCAGCTCTTCCATCTCAGCCAGTTCGTGCCCCTTGCGTCCCTTTGTTACGCAGCCGATGGGCAGGATGCGGATCAGGGAGTCCTCTCTGGCCCGCTGGCGGATGTACTCGACGACCGCGGCGTTATCGATGGGCGGATCGGTATTGGGCATGGCGCAGAGGGTCGTGAAGCCGCCCTTGGCCCCGGCCTTGGAGCCAGCGGCGATGGTCTCTTTATACTCGAAACCCGGCTCTCTCAGATGGCAGTGAAGGTCAATGAACCCTGGGCTGAGGATCAGCCCGGTGGCGTCGATGACACGGCAGCCGTCGGGTATACGATCAGGCCCCAACCTGCCTGCAGCGATGATCTCACCTCTGCCCATCAAAAGGTCGCCCACCCGGTCCAACTGCCGGCTGGGGTCGATTATCCTGGCATGGCGAATGACGATATGATCCGTTTCCACGCGCCTCTCCCGTTTTGTGTCTAAGTCTTAAATTTCAGGTTTAAGTATCAGGTTCAAACTTCAGGTTTAACTTGGGGTTTAACCATCAGGTTTAACCGTCCGGGCCCTGGCCCGGGCCGATGGTCAATTGATAGAGCAGGGCCATGCGCACGGCCACGCCGTTGGTCACCTGTTCTTCGATCACGGAATTGCCGCCGTGGGCGAGACTGTTGCTGATCTCGATCCCTTCATTCATGGGGCCAGGGTGCATCACCATGGCGCCGGGTTTGGCCCGCTCCATGCGGGTGTCGGTAACCTGCCAGCGCCGGATGTACTCCCGCAAGCTGGGCAGGAACCCGGCATGTTGTCTTTCCTGTTGCAGGCGCAGGGCCATGACCACGTCGGCGTCTTCGATGGCCTTGTCCAGGTCGGTCTCCACCTCAACCAATGAAGCGAACGGAGACCGGGCCAGGTTGCCGCTGGAGCGCATCAGGTCTGGGGGCATGAGGGTAGCGGGGCCGGATAGGACGACTTTAGCCCCCATCTTGGCGAAACCCCAGATGTTGGACCGGGCGACACGGCTGTGCAACACATCGCCGACGATAAGTATTTTGAGTCCTTCGAGGCTGCCGAGCTTGTCCTGCACGGTGTAGAGGTCCAACAATGCCTGCGTGGGGTGGGCGTGCAGCCCGTCTCCCGCATTGATCACGCTCACCTTGTTCAGATGTTGGGCCAGCAGGTGGGGCGCGCCCGAGTGGGGGTGACGTATCACGATGGTGTCCACGCCCATGGCCTGGATGGTTAGCCCGGTGTTCAGCAGCGACTCACCCTTCTCGGTACTACTGCCGGAAGCCGACATGTTTATCACGTCGGCGCTGAGCACTTTGCCGGCCTCTTCAAATGAGACCCTGGTGCGGGTGCTGGCCTCGTAGAACAGTGTGACAACCACCTTGCCGCGGAGGGCCGGTACCTTTTTGATGTCCCGCCCCAGCACCTCTTTCATGCTGCGAGTGGAATCCAGCACCTCAACGATCTCCTCGCGAGAGAAGTCGTCCAGGTCCAATACATGCTTCCTCGGCGTAGGCTCGGGTACCAGCGCACCGCCGATCTCTGGGGTCTCGATCGTTCTGGAAAGACTCATATCAGTTGTTCCCAATTCTTCCGCTGGATGTAGAACGGTTCGGGTCGCGTTCCAGGCTCACCGCATTATTCATCTGTTTCATCTTCGGGTTCGTCTTCGAAAATCAGGGCAACTTCGTCGGCGCCGTCCGTTTCCATCAGGCGCACTTTCACCCGCTCGCCGATGGCCGTGGGCAGGTTCTGGCCGACGTAATCGGCCCTGATGGGCAGCTCACGGTGTCCCCGATCCAGCAGGATGGCCAATTGGATCTGCTCGGGACGGCCAAAGTCCACCAGAGCGTCCATAGCGGCCCGGATGGTGCGGCCGGTGTAGAGCACGTCATCAACCAACACCACGCGCTTGCCCTGGATACCCATGGGTATATCCGTTGGCTGGAGCTTGGGTTGTGACTGTCCACGCGCCCTGAGGTCGTCCCGGTAGAGGCTGATATCGAGCGTCGCCACGGGCACATCGATGCCTTCGAACTCCACCAGATTGGCGGCAATGCGGCGTGCCAGATGGACCCCTCCGGTATGAATACCCACGATGACGAGGTCTTCTGCGCCACGGTTGTGCTCAAGAATCTCGTGCGCCACCCTGGTGAGGGCTCGGCGGACATCCTCTTGGCTCATTATTTGTCGTTCTTGCATCTATTTACCTGACGGGCTTCATAAATTTGGCGGTGTGCAATAAAAAAACCCTTACCAACGGGTGGCAAGGGTACGAGCGACTCACACAATGCGTGTTTTTATGCACACTGCGGAGTTTGGGGACGCTCTACTTTGCCAGCCTCACGGGACCGTCTTAAAAGTGTGGCCAAGTCTGGTTCAGACCGGCCGCACGACCCATTGGTGTATTCGATTGTCCATTTATCTTAGCAGAGCCGTACCCTTTGCATAAGGGGGGATGCAGCCCGGCCAGAAACCCGATTTTGTTCTAAGCCGAAACCCGCTAAGCCGAAACCCGCTTCCGGCGGTTAGTCACGTAATCAACCAACAGGTACTCACCCAGGTTGGCGGCGCTGCTGTAGAAGGCACGGCCGTTGTTGATGCGGGTCATGCGCTCAACGAAATTCACCAGCTGGTAGTTATTCTCCAGCATGAAGGTATTGATCACGATGTCTTCCTGAGTGCACCGGCGCACCTCTTTCAGGGTCTCCAGTTCGGTGCGGTGGCTGGGCGGGTAGGCAAAGAACGCCCGGTCGCCTTCCAGGTGAGCGGTTGGCTCGCCGTCGGTCACCACCAATATCTGGCGGGTTCCGCCCTTCTCCTTGGAGAGTAGTTTCCGGGACAGCATCAGGGCATGGTGCAGGTTCGTCCCCGATACCCAGGCATTCCAGGTGCACTTGGCAAGTTCTTCTTCTTTGATCTCTCGGGCATAGTCCGAGAACCCGACGATATGGAGGCTGTCTCTGGGGTACTGGCTGCGCATGAGTGCCATCAACGCCAAGGTGACTTTCTTGGCGGCCTGCCAGTTATTGAACAACCCCATGGACCGGCTCTGGTCCAATAGAAGAACGGTCGATGACCGGGTCATGTGCTCGTTGCGGTAGACCTCAAAATCCTCCGGCTTAAGCTTCACCGGCACCTGCGGCCCGCCCCTGATAACCGCGTTCTTCACCGTGGCCTGTAGGTCGACCTGGAACGGGTCGCCGAATTCGTAGGGCTTGGTCTCGCCCAGGAGGTCGCCGTTGGCGCCACGGGAGTCCATCCGATGGTTGCCCATTCGGTCTTTCTTGAGATGGGTGAAGACCTCTTTCAGGGCTTTCTGGCCGATGCGCCGGATGCCGCGTGCGGTGAGGTCCATCTTGTCATCGCCGGTCACGTAGCCCGACTCCTGCAGCATCTTGCGCAGGCGGTCAAGCTCGTCGTAGATGCGGCGTGCTTCGTCTCCCAGCAACTCGGCCAGCTTATCGGGGTCGATGTCATCCATGTTCCCCGTGCGCATGGCTTCCTGAAGGGACTTTTCCAGTTGGTCCAGCTCTTGAAGACCGCGCATCATCTCCATGGCCTGTTCCATGGTCAGGGTGTCGTCTCCAAGGAAGGGGTACTGACGGCGCAGATCGTCCATGGGCATCAACTGCTCCATGAGCGAGGCGAACTGGGCCATCGCCTGCTGGGTCTCGGGGTCCAGCGCCTGGGCCAGGGCATCTTCCATCTCGCGGCGGGCTTCGGGCGACATGCTGTCCAGCATCGACTGCATCTGGGCTAGTTGTTCCTGCATCTGCTGCATCAGTTCGTCGAAGTTCTTGGGCGGGTTATCACCGAACATCTGGCCGAACTGCTGCATGAAGCTGTCAAAGTCAGGCTCCTGGCCGGACAGCTTATCTTTGATCATCTGGTTGAGCTGCTGCATCATTTCGCGGGTTGCGGCCATGTCCTCGGGCGACATGCCCTTGACCTGGTCCATCATCTGCTGGCCCATGTTCTGGGCCATCTGGCTCTTCAGCTGGTCCATCAGTTCTTGGAACTTCTGCTGGGCCTCCGGGTCCATGAAGTCGTATTCCAGCAATTCCTTAATCTGACCGGCGGGGCTATCGGGAAGTACGTCCAGCTTCTCCCGGTTGTTGTCGGCGCGCTTTTGCAGCAGTTCCAGCAGGCTTTCTTGCTGGGACTTGTCATCGCTGTCGTCGTTCTTGACCTGCTCTGAGGCCTCGTCCAAGCGGCGCTTGATGCCTTCCCGCTCAGTATTGACGATGTCCTCCAAGCGTTCCTTGAGGTCATCGACCACCGAGTCCATGTTGTGCTGCTGAAGTTGTTGGCGGCGTTGGTTCTTGAGCTGCTCCATCAGTTCCCGGAGGCCGGGCATCTGCTGTCCGTCGCCGTTCTTGGGTCCCTGACGCAGAAGGTCACGGAGGGCCTGCATGACATCGCCGTGGTTGAGGATGTCTTCGGAGAGAAGGTCCATCAACTGGTCGGCGTCTAATTCGAAGATCTGCTGGCTGCCGTCCCATTGGGAGTACCTATGTGTACGGTAGAGCATCGCGTCTTCCTAATATCAGGACTGGAGAGTTAGGCCCATGATACCTGGGGGTTTCCGGCAATAGCAAGGATGAACGAGGGCTCTAGAGAACCTTTGCGCCCAGGATATCTGTCAGGTGGGAGAGTGCCCATTCGTGGGCGTCTTGCTTGAAGCTGGCCACGCAGTCCGATGGCACCTCAACGGCGTAGTCGCGGTTACGGGCGTCGGATGCAGTGTGGAGGACGCAGATGTCGGTACAGACGCCGCAGATGATGATTTTCTCGGGGTTGATGGCCGCCAACCTGGCTTCTAATGGAGTATTAAAAAAGCCGCTGTACCGGTTCTTGGGAATAACGTTGGCGCCGGTCACGAACTCTGACAGCTCAGGTATAACGTCCGGCTCTGAGGTGCCCTTCACGCAGTGGACCGGGAATACCTGGAACTCCAGGTCGTCGTGGTCGTGGTGGTCCGATATGAACAGTATCGCCGAGCCAGCCGCCTGTTCCTTAGCCAACAAACGATGGACCCTGGGGATGATCTCCCGCGATTCATCTCCGCAGTAGAGATTGTGGCCCGGCTCCAAGAAGCCTTTGACCATGTCGATGACCAGCACTACGTTTGCCATGTCTGTTTCTCCGTCACTAGGGTTTGCGTTGCAGCGGCGGGGGCGGCGGCTCGTCCGACTCCGGGAGATGCGGCGGCTCCTTAGTTATGACGGGGTCTGGCCGAGAGGGGTCAAACGGCAGACCGTCCACGATCAAGTCGTCTATGACCGCCGTCCCATTGGAATTGATCGCCACCAGTACCTTCACATCCCTTGAACGTTCAATGATGTGACCCGTGCCTTCCGGTATGAAGAATGTGTCGATGCCAAATTCTAGCCGCTTTCTCTCGTTGGTCGTGCCCTTGATAAACAACTGGTCGGTATCCGGCTTGGTGTTTGAATATCTCGAGGCTCGCCACAAACCGCTCGGACTTTCCCTCAGAGTAACGTAGACAATGGTGCCACTAGCCGCTCCCCGGCGATTCTCCGGGAGCTCAGCAATCTCATAATCAAGCACGACGTATTCGCCTTGGAGCAACGAAAGTGGGTCGATTGGTACTGTCTGAAGCAGCACGCTGGTCCCCGTATGCAGCGTGTTTTCCTTGACGGCTATGAAGGCCAGCAGCAGGACGATCTGCCCGGCTACCGTGGCCCAGAAGGCGATCTTGAGGATGCCGCTCATCGTGGGCCTCTCATCGTGGACCTTCGGTGGCCCTGATACGTTCCAGCATATTCTGCCGGGCACGTTCGACCAGATACCCGCCCAACAGCAGGATCACTCCGGCAGCCACGAAAATGAATGAACGGTCCAGGAGGTCCCAGCTGTACTCAAAGTAACGGGCGATGATGTTGATTCCGATAAAGAGCAGGCCGATGTTGACCCAGGACTCCTTGCCCCGCATATAGCCGGAAACCAGCACGCCCAGCAGGGTAAGCGCCAGCAAGGCGTTGAACAAGATTGTGTAGAAGGCCTCACTACCAGTGTTCGCTCCGATCACCACATATGCCGCGGCCAAAAGGATGGCAATGGCAACACCCTCGATGCCGCTCAAGGTGAATTTGCCTTCGTTGCGGCGGTTTAGCCATGCCGTTGCAAAGACCAATGCCAGGGTCAACACCCCGGCTGCGACGATCAGGACTCGGAAACCTAATTCGGTGTCCCCCTGGATGTATAGGCCATCGTCAAATGAATCAAATACATCGCTGAAGGTCAGGACGAAGATCGCCGCCAGGGCCGTGATCATGCCCACCAGTTGGAAAACTTCCGAGTAGGGGCGTAAGAGGATGATCTCTTCTTTTAGGCGACCAACGGCCAACAGCATCAGCCCCAATATCAAGAACAATGAGGCGCCCAAGACCGCTTCGCCCATGTAGACGCCGTCGATCCAATCGGGCATCCGGAAGCCTACCGCTGCCAGGAACAGCACAATACCCAGAACTTGAATCGGCTGTGATCTGACGATGTAGACCAACGGGAGAACGCCCAGGAACCAGAACAGCATCAATCTGGGGTCGTTCACATCGACGTTGTAGACCTGGCCCACCAGATGCACGCCAGCCCCGTAGATGATGCAGGCCATGAGTACCATGGCGGAACCGACCCGGTCGTAGCCACGATGGTAGCGAAGGTAATAGCCCAGCCCATGGCCGACGATGATGACGCCTAGGATGATGGCCAGCTTGGGCGTCCGGTCGATGCCGTCCCAATTGGCCGCGAAGAACAGTATTATGCCAAGCCCAACCAGGACCGCCCCAATCACGGAAAGGCCGGTGACCAGCCTTCCCTGGACCCGCTGTGACCTTGGGGCTATCTCAGAGGCTGAGTAACGGTCGCGGATGGCCTGGCCTTGCTCGGCCGTGATTATGCCATCGGACTGCCAGCGGGTTAACTCGCCGGGCAACCGCTCAAGGAATCTCTCGTCCTCAGGGCCTGAATTGGAACTGCTTTGTACCATATCTCTATGTTAGAGACGTAGCCCACCCAGTAAAAGTTCCCACAACCCCAAAGTTGCCGGATGTTGGGGGACTCAAGTGGTGATCCGCACGGCTACGCAGTGATGGCGAACTGGGCGTCCTCAGCAAGCATCGCCGAAAGGCCCATGGCCTCGAAGCAGTCTTCAAGGCTGACCATGTTGTCCATGAGATGGGTGGTCGTGCCCTTCTCTTTCAATTGCGCCATCACTTGCCCCACCACGTGGGTTACCGACAAAAGGGCGCTGGCCGGATAGATGACGATCTTGAATCCGAAATTCTCTAACTCGGAGGCCGATAGCAACGGGGACTTGCCTGATTCGACGTAGTTGAACAGCAGGGGAATGTCGAGATTCTTGGCAGCGCGTTCCACTTCCTCGGGAGTCCTGAGGGCTTCGACGAATAGCGCGTCGGCCCCGGCCTTCACATATTCGTCGCAACGGTGCATGGCGTCGTCCCAGCCGGTTACGGCGATGGAGTCGGTCCGCACTATGATGGTGAAATCGTCGTCGGTGCGAGCGTCCACTGCGGCCCGTATCTTCTGGACCATGTCCTGGGTGGAGATGACTTTCTTGTCGTCTAGGTGGCCGCAGCGCTTGGGCGATTCCTGGTCTTCTATATGGATGGCTGCCACACCGGCCCGCTCGTACTGCCGGACGGTCCGGCGCACGTTGAGCACGCCACCGTAACCGGTGTCGGCATCTGCGATCAGCGGCACTTCAAGTATGTCTGCCAGTGACGCGGCGTTGGCCACCATCTCGGTCATACTCGCCAGACCCAGGTCCGGATGGCCGAGTTGGGCCACTGACGTCCCGGCTCCGGTCATGTAAACCGCTGGAAAGCCGGCCTTCTCGATCAGCTTGGCGGTCAGGCAATCGTAGGCCCCCGGCGCCTGGATTATTCCGGGCTCGTTCAGCAGTTGGCGAAACTTGGTGGTGGTGCGCATGAGGGCCTCCGGTTTTAGTGCGGGTTGGAGCTAGATTCGAGTGTGATAATTATACATCCCGCGCGATGTTTGTCGGCGGCGGAATCACGAACAGAGCGGCTCCCATTCACCGTCCGGATAGAGCATAGAAAGCAACTGGGCCAACGCCGGGTCGTACTCTTTCAATTCAGACCGGGTGTCCACCTGATTGTGGATACCGTTGGATGGGACCGACTCGATATTGGCGTTGAACCAACTCTGGACACCCTCGGCCTGGTACTCATCGAGGTTGGTCGCGGCGTAGGTGTTGGACCATAGCCCCAGCGAGATGGCCTGGTCGAAAGACGCTATAACGGCGGCGATTATTTGCTTCCCGTCCGAAACGAAGGGTAAACCAAGATTAAAGACTCCGTGAGAAAACTCGTGAACGAGGATACTTTCTCCTCGATAGACATCGGAACTCAAGCAAAGCAGGTTCTCTTCGCCCACGGTTGTGATGGGTCTAAAGATCGTCCCTCCCAAACCACGTGCCCGGGTATCGAAGAGAGGGTCTAAGTCGCTATGTTCAGGGATATCGGTCGTCACTTCAGTGGCGGCCATGATGCCGACCCTTGCTCTGTTGGCAATCATCGCTTCCCGGATGTCGGGCCGCGCCGATAGCATGTTGATTATGATTTCCCGGGCCGGTCCAAAAGCCTCGTCCCGGACTTTACTTGAGCCGATGACCGGAATTCCATCGGCGTCTACATACTTGGTGTAAAAGGGGTCCAATCCCAGCGATGACGGTGGCTGAATGGGTACATTTGGTGTTGGGTTCTGGGTCGGTGGTGGCGAAGTCGGCGTCAAAATAGGCGTCGGCGTCAGAACGGGAGTCGGGGCAGCCGTTGACGTTGGCCGCAAAGTTGGGACGGCCGTAGATGTTGGCCTTGGCGTTGGTTCAGGTTTGGGTGCCGGAGGTTTGGGTGTCGGACTTGCAGGAACGGTGGATGTCGGCACAACCGCGATACTTGTCGAGAGGCTGGAAACCGGTTGCGTCGTCCCAGTAACACGATCTCCACCGCACGCTGCCAGGGCCACGATTCCGGAGACGGTTAGTATGATAAGCCACCGCGGAATGGCGAGACTCATCGGCTCAGGCAATCATGCCGCCGTCGATGGTCAATACCTGGCCGGTGATGTAGCTGGCACCGTCGCTGGCGAGGAAAATCACGGCTTCGGCCACATCCTCCGGAGTCCCGAAGCGTCCCATAGGGATGGTCGTCAGTATCTTTTCCTGGGTCTCTTCGGTTAGCTCGTCGACCATGGCCGTGGTGATGTAACCAGGGGCCAGGGCGTTCACGGTAACGTTTCGGGAGGCCACTTCCCTGGCGACGGCCTTGGTCAGACCGACCAGACCGGCCTTGGCGGCAGCGTAGTTGGCCTGGCCCGGGTTGCCGGAAAGACCCACCACCGAGGACATGTTAATCACGCGGCCAGACCGCTGACGGATCATATGAGTCATCGCATACTTGGTGCAGAGGAACGCGCCGCGCAGGTTCACGTTGATAACGCTATCAAAATCTTCCGGTTTCATCCGGATCAACAGTTGGTCTTTGGTAATGCCGGCGTTGTTGACCAGGATGTCGATGGTTCCGTAATGCTCAACAAGGTTCTTGATGACGGATTGGGCTTTCTCTTCTTCGGAGACGTCTCCGCCAACCAAGAAGGCTTCACCGCCGTCTTTGTTGATTCCATCAACAACAACTGTGGCCAATTCAGAGCTGGCGTGGAAGTTGACACCGACCTTGGCGCCGGCCTTGGCTAAGCGGCAGGCTACAACAGCGCCTATCCCCCGGGAAGCCCCGGTGACCAGCGCGACCTTGCCACCTAGATCAATTCCTGACATCTGGTGAGTCTACCTGCCTGCGCCGCTGCCGGTTGTCTTGGCTTCATTCATGCTGACCAGGTCTTTTCGCATGATGTCGACCATGCCCAGGTTCACGTAGCGGACGGCAGTGCTGATGGCAGCCAGTATCTCGTCGGCACGGCTAGAACCGTGGCCCACGATCACCGGGCCGTTGACCCCGAATAGCGGCCCGCCGTTGGTGCGGGTACGGTTGGTCAATTGGACCAGCTCGGCGGCAAACTTGGAGAGGGTCGTCTCGTCCAACGAAGACCTCAGGCGTTTCTTGGCGTAGGCGGCGAATGCCCGGCCGAGACCCTCGGTGAACTTGATCAGGATGTTGCCGACAAACCCGTCGGCAATGATCACCTCGGCCTTTTCGGTGAAAAAGTCCATCCCTTCGACGTTGCCGACGAAGTTCATACCGCTCTCTTCGAAGACCCCGTAGGCCTCTTGTACCTGCTTGTTGCCCTTGTTCGATTCCGAACCAACGCTGAGCAGGGCAACTCTGGGGTTCTCGATGCCCATGTAAGTGCGCGCCCAGGTGACGCCCAACGAGGCGAAATTGAGCAGCAGGGCAGGCCGGCAGTCGATGTTTGCTCCGATGTCTACCAAGACGGTGTTGGGCGCTAGGCCCAGGAATGGCCCTCCGATACAGGGCCGGTCCAAGCCGGGCATCAGGCCCAGGGTCAGCACCGCGCTGGCCATGGAGCCGCCGGTCGAACCCATGGAGACCATCACATCGGCGTCGCCGCTTTTTATCAACCGGGTGGCGACAACCACCGAGGACTTAGGCTTGGTGCGCATGGCCTGCAAGGGGTGTTCGTCGTCGCCGATCTTGCCTTCAGATGGGACCACGCTCACCGTGATGCCTTTTGTGTCGTGTTTGGCGAGTTCCTGTTCCACCGGGCCCTGGTCGCCAACGAGGATTATCTCCGCGTTGGTCTCTCTGGCGGCAGCGATCGCTCCCTTGACCGTCTCCACCGGGCCGTGGTCGCCACCCATGGCGTCCATCGCCACTCGCACTGGCATTGTTCCGTTGTCCGTCGCTTTCTGCATAGTGTTCCTTCCTCGTCTGACTGGCGTCTCTCCAGAGACTACCGTGCCATTCGCTAAAGGCTGCTACCTCTAAATTATGGTAAATCCGGCGGTGCCGGCGATAAGTTCTTGTCCGTTGACGCTGTTCCTAACTCCCACCGAGTAGGTCTTGGATGCACCCTGTTCCTTGGTCAAGTTGCCCCAGGCCTCGACTTTGTCGCCCAGGTAGGCGGCGCCCTTGAACCTGACCCGCAGGCCGCCGGTCTGCAGCCAGCCGCGTCCGTGGGCGGCGGCCATCATTTCCGATACAAAGGCGAGGGTCAACATACCGTGGGCGATTATGCCACCAAACTGGGTTGTGGCGGCGAATTCCGGGTCAAGATGCAATGGATTGTCATCGCCGGACGCCTTGGCATAGGCGGTTAATCGTTCTTGGTTGATCTCTTTTGAGATAACGGCCAGGCCGCTTTCGATGGGCCTGTTGGTTTGTTCTTTGGCTTCTTTTGCCGGTGCCTCAGGAGACGCTTCGCTGGGCACCAGGACTGTGCTTTTGGACTTGAGTGCGACTGCTCCACCGGACTCAATGGTACAAATCACAGTTACAAACTCAAGCCCGGCCCTACGCCTTGGTTTCTCCACCAGCGCATTGATCTTGACCTTGCTTCCTATGGCGACTGGGGTCAGTGTTTCAACTTCTTGGAGGCTGTGGATAGCGCCGGGTGGCAGGGCTAGTTCGCGGAGCAGAGCGCCCAGGGCAGATGCAGCCGAGTACAGAGGCGGCGCGATGCCGGTCTCTTTATAGATGGTAAGGGCGTTACCCACCGACGCCAGGTACTCGTCAACCGAGTCCTGTGTCGCGTCAAAGGAGCCCAAGTCTAGGTTTCGTTCAGCCTCAACCAGCAATGCCAGCCGTCCTCCGTGTGCCGTTGCCTCCGGCACGCCGAATTATACCGACGGCCAGACTCCCCAGCAACATTATGTAACCCCAGCTTAGCCAGCTTTGATGCCCACTCTCCGCTCAGGGTTACCCGGTCTAGGCCGCTCCACCGAAATTCTCGACCGCCAGACCGGCTATGTGCTCGCCGATGGCCAGGGAAGATGTTGCGCCCGGCGACGGTGCGTTCAGAACGTGAATTGCGCCACGGCCCTGAATGATGCTGAAGTCGTCCAACAGCGAGCCATCTCTCGCCACGGCCTGGGCCCGTACTCCGGAACCACCGGTGTCCAAGTCGGAGTTCTGGATCTCCGGAATAAGTTTCTGCAGGTCACGGAGAAACACCCGCCTGCTGTAGGAACGGTAGACCTCGCCCATGCCGATCTTCCAATACTTGAGGGCCATCTTCCAGAAGCCGGGATAGGCCAGGTTGCCGAGACTCTCGCCAAGGCTGAAGTCGCGTTTCCGGTAGCCCTCGCGCCGCAGGGCCATCACCGCATTGGGGCCTGCTTCGACGTGCCCCTTAATGTTGCGGGTGAAGTGAACGCCCAGAAACGGGAACTGCGGGTCGGGCACCGGGTAAATCAGCCCGGAGACCAGGTGATGGCTTTCCGGTTTCAGGGTGTAGTACTCGCCCCGGAAGGGTATTATCCGCACGCCGACCTTTTCTTCGGTCATGGATGCGACTTTATCGGCGTACAACCCGGCGCAGTTGATCAGGTGCTTGGCCTGAACGGTGCCCTTGGTCGTCTCCAACGCGACTGAGCCGGGGGAGTTGGTTATCTTCTTGACCGTGGCCCCCGTGAAGATGTCGCCGCCGGCCTGCTGGAACTTTTCGGCGAAGGCGGCCGCCACTTTGGTGAAGTCGACGATCCCGGTGTGGGGCGCCCACAGGGCCCGTATCCCGGCCGTATGGGGCTCGATCTCTTTAAGGCGTTCCGGGCCGACTATCTCCAGGTCGGGCACTCCGTTGGCCGTTCCCCTCTCGAAGAGGTCCTGCAGTCGGCCCAACTGTGACTCTTCAAGGGCGACAATGACCTTGCCGCACTGCTGGTATTCGATCTCGTTCTCGTTGCAGAATTTGACCATGTTGTTCAGGCCGGCCACGCAGAATTGGGCCTTATGGGAGCCGGGCCGGTAGTAGATACCCGAGTGCATCACGCCGCTGTTGTGGCCGGTCTGGTGGGTGGCTAATTGGTCTTCTTTCTCGATGACCGCGACCTTCCAATTGGGCGCTCTTTCCAACAACTGCATGGCGGTGGACAGCCCCAAGATGCCGCCCCCGATGATCGCGATGTCATACTGGCTCGATTCCATATGTCGCCTCGTATTCTCTGCTTAAACCGGCTGATTCGACGCTAAGCGTATTCCGACGGGCTGGGCCGGTCAAGAAGTAGGATCCTCTCGGTCCAACGGGTCTATCTAACGGCCCTTTAGCCAGTTTTCTTGACCCTTGGCCCGGCATGAAGTAGTTTGGAGCGTGGCTTTTGACACGCGGGCGCACCCGCGCTGGTGTCTGGGCACAGACAAACAATTGGCGATAAAGGGAGCAGCACATGCACTTTGGCGCATTCATGGAGTTTGGCAACCGGGTCGGGGTAACTGAGGCCCAGGCGTTCAAAGAAGGCTTCCGCATGGTCGACGCAGCCGAGGAGATGGGCTTGGACGGTGTCTGGCTGGCCGAACTGCACTTCAACCCAACACGCTCGGTGATGTCCTCTCCCATCGTCATCGCTAGTTCCATCGCCACCCGCACCAAGCGGCTCCGGGTGGGCATGGCAGTTTACGTGCTACCGCTGAGCAATCCCCTGCGCATCGCCGAGGAAGTGGCCACCGTCGACCACATCAGCGAAGGCCGCTTCGAATTTGGCATCGGCCGCAGCGGTTTCGCCCGCTCTTATGATGTCTTCAGCATCCCTTACGAAGAGAGTCAGGAGCGGTTCGCCGAGTCCCTGAAAGTAATTCTTAAGGCATGGGAGGGTAAAGAGTTCTCCCACCACGGGAAGCACTACAACGTGGAGAACGCCACCGTCACGCCCGTGCCGTACCAGCAGCCCCATCCCCCGCTGCGGATCGCCGCCAACTCGGCCGACACCTTTGTCCGGCTGGGCGAGGACGGCCACCCCATATTCGTGGGTCTGCGGGGCATGGACATCCCCGAGCTGAAAGAAAACGTCCAGGCGTACCGCCAGAGTTGGATAAAAGCAGGCCACCCCGGCGAGGGCGACGTTTCTCTCCGCATCCCGGTGTACGCTGGGGAGACCAAAGAACAGGCTTTGGACGAGCCTTTTGAGAGCATCAGCGGCTACTTTGGCCGTATGGGCAGCCTCTACCGGGAACAGGCCGGGAAAGCAGGTCTGGAGGTCACTGAACTGGCCGACGGGCGCGCCGAGCGGCTGGCTGGCCTTAGCTATGAGGACATGTTGAAGACGAAGATAGCCTTCGGCACGGCCGACAGTCTGGTCGACCGCTTCGTCGAACTGAAAGAGGAACTCGGCCTGGACGGCATCGTCGCCGAACTCAACCCCGGCGGGCTCATTCCCGAAGAACGCGTCCTTCTAAGCCTCCGCATCGTCACTGAAAAAGTGATGCCGGCCTTTAAGTAAGTCTTAATCAAACCCACAGATAGGGAGTTGACCAAGTTGAAACTAGCGATATTGGACGATTACCAAGGCACTGCCAAAGACCTGGCCAACTGGTCTGAGCTGCCTTCCGGAACTGAAGTCGAGTTTTTCCAAGACCACCTCATCGACGAAGACCAGCTGGTGGAACGCCTGAAAGATTTCGATATCGTGCAGGGCATGCGGGAGCGCACGCCATTCACCCGGTCTTTACTCTCCCGATTGCCCAAGCTGCGGCTGCTGATCACCACCGGCCGCCGCAACGCATCATTCGACATGGCAGCAGCCAGCGAGTTGGGCATCGCTGTCTGTGGCACCAACGGCGGCGGCGAGGGTCCCACCGAACTCACCTGGGGTCTGATACTCGCCATGCTGCGCCACATCCCGGAGGAGGAGCAGCGTTCCCGCGACGGTAGCTGGGGCACGACCGTCGGCATCGGCGTCAAGGGCAAGACGCTGGGGCTGATGGGCCTGGGCCATATCGGCTCCCTAGTGGCGAGGGTCGCCACTGCCTTCGACATGAACATCATCGCCTGGAGTCAGAACCTGACCGCTGAGCGGGCCAAGGAATGCGGGGCCACTCTGGTGGACAAAGAGACCCTTTTCAAGGAGTCGGACGTTCTCTCGGTACACCTGGTCCTCAGCGACCGTAGCCGGGGATTGGTCGGCGCATCCGACCTGGCGCTGATGAAGCCCTCGGCCTACCTGGTGAACATCTCACGGGGGCCGATAGTCGATGAGAAGGCGTTGATAGATGTCCTGGAAAGAAGGGCCATCGCCGGTGCGGCGCTGGACACATTTGACGTCGAGCCACTGCCCAAGGACCATCCGTTGTTCAAGACCCCCAACACGCTGATCTGCCCCCACCTTGGCTACGTCATCGACGATAGCTACCAGGCCTTCTACGCTGGGGTGATCGAGAACGTACGGGCATTCACCAGCGGAGAGCCGGTCCGGACGATCAACGAAGATGTGCTGACGTCGTCCCAGTTCCGGGGTTACGAAGCTTAGAAAGGTCGACGACCACCATTCCACCCTAACCCTCTCCCTGAAGGGAGAGGGGATTCCGCCCCTTTTTAGGGGAGACAAATTATCCCTTCCCCCTTGCGAGACCCTTGCGAGAGGGAAGGTTAGGATGGGGGGCAGCGGCTACCAACGCACCAAGATCATCTATACCAAGCCTAAACCCACGGAGAGTCCCCAGATGAAAGCGGTTAGATTGAACGAGTTCGGCGACGTGGACAAGCTTCTGATTGAAGATGTCGATGAACCCACCCTGCGGCCCCACCACGTCATGATCAAGGTGGATTCGGCCGGTGTGAACTACGCCGACGTCCTGCGCCGGGGCGGCAATTACCCCGGTCCCAGTCTCCCGTCTTCGATGGGGTTGGAGGCCGCCGGAACCATCACGGCTGTCGGCTCGGAGGTCAGCGGCTTCTCGGTAGGCCAGAAGGTCATGGGCATGGGGCCGGGCAGCCAGTCTGAATTCGTCGGTATCAACAGCAATCTGGTGTTCCCGTACCCCGACTCCCTGGACTCCGTGGAAGCGGGGGGTATGCCCATCGTGTTCCTGACCTCCTATCACATCCTGAAGAGCAGGGGCCATATGCAGGCCGGCGACACGGTGCTGGTGCAGGCCGGGGCCTCCGGAGTGGGGACCGTCTTGATACAACTGGCCAAGGCCTGGGGCGCCAAGGTCATCGCCACCGCTTCGACCCAGGCCAAGCTGGACCTGTGCAAGTCTCTCGGCGCCGATGTGACCATCAACTATACCGAGGCCGACTTCGAAGCAGTGGTCAAAGAAGAGTCCGGCGGCGAGGGGGTCCAACTGATCGCCGAATGTGTCGGCGGTGAGGTATTAGAGAAGAGCGTCCGCTGTCTGGCGCCCTACGGGCGTCTGATCAGCTATGGCAACGCATCGCAGACCACGGCCAATATGGTGTCGTCGGACATCACATCCAACAACCGGACGGTTATTGGCTTCAGCATGGGTCGTTCCCCGGCGGGTTCCCTGGACCACAAAGGGGCCATGGCCGAGATGTTCCCGATGATTGCGGCCGGCGAGGCCAAGCTCATCGTCGATCAGGTTCTGCCGTTGGCTGAAGTAGGCAAAGCTCACCAGCACCTGGCCAGCCGCGGCGCCCACGGCAAGGTGATCCTCACTCCGTAGTTCTTGGTTGTCACACTGAGTGAAGCGAAGGATCTGCCACGGTTATGCCTGGTAGATTCTTGGCAGATGCTTGGTAGATGCTTGGCAGGCTTACGTCACTCCTCAGAATGACATTGGCGGTGGCCGAACTCCTCTATAAAAACTTCCCGCAAAAACTTCCCGCAAATCCTCCCCGCTTGTAAGGAAATGGCTGATCGCTGACAGCGATCAGCTCGCCTCCACTATCACGTCTACGGCTTGGGCCATGTTGTTGCCCATGCCTTGGATGTTCCAAGCGGGCTCCACTTCTTGTCGGTTGCCTTGGGTGTCTGTGGCCCGGACCATCAGGGTGTACTGGCCGGGTGTGGCGCTCCATTCCGAAGTCCACTTCTGCCAGGCGAACTGGGGCGGTTGAGGGCCCAGTTGAGCATCGGACCAGGTTACGCCGCCATCTGAGCTGAACTCGACCCGCGAGATACTCTGGCGGCCGGCCCAGGCGCGGCCAGTTAGAGTTACCGTACCGGGTCCCATAAGCCGTGTCCGAGTCAGGAAGTCGGGTATGCCGGGTGGGACCATCAACGACCGCACGCGAATGACGTCCACCGGGTCGCCGGGGTCTTCCGGTGTTTGGGCGTAGCGGTACGTAGCATGCATCTGGTATCCGTTGAAGGGCTCGGCGATGGCCTCGATGCTCTCTAGCCATTTAACGCTGGTCATCCCGTACCATCCGGGCACGATCAGGCGCAGCGGGTAGCCGTGCTGGGGCTCCAGGGGCCGTCCGTTCATCTCGTAGACCAGCATCACCTCGTCTCTGGTGGCCTCTTCGATGGTCAGGCTGCGCTGGTAGTACTGTACCTCGTCTCCCTGCACTCCCTGGTCGGACCCGGTGAAGAGGATCTCAACGGCGTCATCGTGCACCCCGGCGGCTTCCAAAACGCCCTTCAGCGGCGTGCCGGTCCACTCGGAGGTGCCGATGGCCTCAAGGAGCCAGGGCTGGGAGACCGAACGGGGCGAGAACAAGGCACGTCCGTTGCCGGCGCACTCCATGGTGACAACCTCGGTCCGCTTCGGCAGGCCCTTGATCTCATCCAACGAGAGGCTGACGGGCTTACTTACCAAGCCGCCAATGCTTAAGTTCCAGACGCTCATGTCCACATCTGGGATATCGAAGTGGGTCAGTAGGTAGTGCATCCCGGTGGGTGTTACGTCGTAGCGCAGGCCCTCCAGGGGCATACCGCGGTTGCGGAACGCCAACTGGAGTTCTTCCCGCTCGTAACGGTGGTCGGAAGTCATTCCGGTGCCGTCGCCTACGGTACGGAACCTTTTCGCGGCGTCTTGCTGGGTCATCTGCTACCTCCGGAGGATTGGGGTTTGGCGTAGCTTACAGCTTTCAGCGGTCAGTCGTCAGCTTTAGTGGGGCAGGGTAAAGATGCCTCTCAAAAAACCCAACGTGCCCGTAATAGAACTCCTGCCGAATGTCACCTTGAGTGAAGCGGTGAGTCTCTTGGCCACCCGGCTATGCTACCGATCAGCAACGAGATTCCACGGCTCACGCCTCGGAATGACAGGGTTTGTTCGTGCTTGAGAATGTGGTTGACCCGAAGCGGTGGTTCGACAGGCTTGGGTCAACCACATTCGCGCCGGGAAACCTAGTCCTCTTTAGCCCAGATCGCCTCGAGCACCACTCCCGGAGACATCGGCGTTTCCGACATGCGGATGCCGATCGCCTGGTTGATGGCGTTGGCGATGGCCGGGACCGGAGGGATGATCGAAACCTCACCCACGCCCCTGACACCGGTTGGATGGTCGGGGTTGGGTACCTCCACGATCTGGGTGTCGATCATGGGCAGGTCCTTGGCGATGGGCATGCGGTAATCCAGCAGACTGGAGTTAAGCATCGCGCCCTTGTCGTCAGTGAAGTATTCCTCGTTTAAAGCCCAGCCGATACCCTGCACCGCACCGCCCTGCATCTGGCCTTCAACGTACTGCGGATGAATGGCGGTCCCAGGGTCTTGGAGCGCCGTATACCTGATTATGTCGGTCTTGCCGGTCTCCGGGTCGACTTCCACGTCCACGATGTGCACGGCGAACCCGGGGCTCTCGCCGCCCCAAGCACCGCCGGCCCGGCCGATCAGCGGTCCTCCGGTGGTGTTCTGGCGGGCTGCGATCTCTTTCAGCGTAAGTCGTTGCTCGGGGTTCGCGCGGCGGGTAAATATGCCGTCGGCGATGTCCACTTCTTCCACCGGGACGTCCCAGACGAGCGCGGCCCTGGCAGCCAACTGCCGCTGCAGGTCCCGGGCGGCTTCAAACGACGCCCAACCGGTCTTGTAAACGGCGCTGCTGCCGGCGCTGATGGCCGTATAGCCGATGCTGTCGGTGTCGCCCACCGATGGGTGTACGTCTTCGGCGGCGATGCCCAAGACCTCGGCCACGTGCATCGCGGCGGCGGTGCGGCTACCGGCCAGGTCGGCTGACCCTTCAACCAAGCCAACGCTGCCGTCTTGTTGCAGGCTGACCACGGCGCTGGCCGGGCCAGTGATGTTGTTACAGACGGCGGTGGCGATCCCCCGGCCTCGGTTCGGCCCACCAAGGGGTGCGCTGTAGTGAGGATGGGCCTTGGCTGCCTGCAGTGTTTCCACGTAGCCCACGGTCTTGTAGGGAATACCGGTGACACGCCGGGTGCCCTTTTTGGCGGCGTTAAGTAGCCGGAACTCGATGGGGTCCATAGAGAGTTTGGCGGCCAGTTCGTCGATCAGGGTCTCTCCGGCGAACCCGGCAGGCGGACCCAACGGCGCGCGGTACGGTGCGACCTTGGGTTTATTCACGACCACGTCGTAGCCCTCGGAGCGGACGTTGGCGATGTCATAAGGCGCGAAGATAGTCATGGCTGCCAGGTTGACCAGTGCCCCGGGAAACGCGCCCGACTCATAGACGAAGTGGGCGTCAGCGGCGGTGATACGGCCGTCCTTGGTGGCACCGATCTTGGCCTGGATGTAGCCTCCGGCGGTGGCGCCAGTGCCCTCGAATACCTCGGCGCGGGTCATGGTGATCTTTACCGGACGGCCGGTCTTTTTCGACAGTAGAGCCGCCACCGGTTCCACGTAGACCACCAGCTTGCCGCCGAACCCGCCGCCCACTTCCATGGGCACCACTTTGACTTGGGATATCGGTATTCCCAGCACCAGGGCGGTGAAGTCGCGGATGGCGAAGTGGCCCTGGGAACTGCCCCAGACGGTCACTCGACCGTCGCGGTCCCAGCGAGCGGTGGCGCTGTGTGGTTCGATGTAACCTTGGTGCACCGGCTTGGTGCGGAACTGCCGCTCCACGACCACGTCGGCGTCTTTGAAACCCTGGTCCGGGTCTCCCAACTCGAAGACGAAGTGGCTCGCGATGTTGGTGGGAGCGCTGTCGTCGTCATCGTCCCGCAAACCGCCGGGCCGGAAGAACTCTCCCTCAGAGCGGAGCAACCGGTCGTGGAGTATCGGCGAGCCGGGTTCCATGCCCTCTTTGCCGTCCAAAACGGGCGTGAGGACCTCATAGTCCACGTCGATAAGCGAGAGCGCTCGCTCGGCGGTATGCAGGCTATCGGCGGCCACAGCAGCCACCGCATGGCCTTTATACAGGGCCTTGCCGCTGGCCAAGACGTTGTTGCTAAGGAACCGGGGGTTCAGGGGCGACCCTTCCGCCACATCCGCCGGCCGCCCGCCCAACACCGGCAGGTCGTCAGCGGTCACCACCGCTTTAACGCCGGGCAATGCCAGGGCCTTGGTGGCGTCGATGGAATTGATTCTGGCGTGGGAATGGGGACTTCGAAGGATCTTGCCGTGGAGCAAACCGGGCATGTTGATGTCGGCCCCGTAGCGTGCTTGGCCGGTGACCTTGTCGGTGGCGTCATGCCGGATGGGCGTGGTGCCGATGACCCTGAATCCGCTGCTGTTGGCCGGTGATTTGGCCGTCATGGCGAGGCTCCTTGGTTCACAAGAATAGGACGGTTATTCGTAGCGCAGCGCCTCGGCTGGGTAGATGCGGGAAGCCTGACGCGCCGGCATGAAAGTGGTCGCCAGTGAGAAAACGTAGGCTATGGCTATTATGATGCCTATCTGGACCCAGGGGATCGCGAACCGCACGGTCTCCACGTCCTGCTGGATATCTTTCACTATGTTCCAGGATATTATCGTGCCCAGCGCCACCCCGATGGCCGTGCCCATCAACACGATGAATGAAGACTCGGTGAGGAAACTGAGCTGCACCATTCTCCTACGATAGCCGATGGCCCGCAGCACGCCGATCTGCTGTCGACGCTCCACAACCGCCCGCAGGCTGACCACGCCCAGGGACGCGATGCCCACCAGCAGTCCCAGACCCATGAAGCTGGTGAAGAGATAGTTGAATGCCCGGTTGGCCGAGGCGATGTCGTCCACCAGATCGGCCAGGACGTCGCTCTCCATACCGTTCTCTCGGAAGGCCGATTCTAGGTTCTTTGAGAGCAGGTCGACATCGACACCGTCGGCGGCTTTGAACCGGTAGGTGGTCGTCGGAATCTTGAATGGTATCGCTTCATCGAGTTCTGTCCTGGAAGCGATCATGCCGATGCCCAATTGCCCGAACGCGTCGGTGAGCCGGTCCATCACCCCGATGACCGTTAGTTGGATCAACTGGCCGGTGCGGGGCTCTCTGACTTCGATGTCGATTGGCTCCATCGTATCGTCTTCGTAGAAGAGACCTTCCAGCTCGAACGGTATCTCATCGTCGCTAAAGCCCTCCCTGGATGGCACCACAAGGGAATCAACCACCACCAGGTTGGAGTCTTCCCGGACAGCCTTCCAGACATCTTCTTGGGTCTCGTAGCCGGTTGCGATGAGCTTGAGGGTAGCCCCTGTTTCTTGTAAGAACTGGTCGTCGGCAGCCCGTATGGCATAGAACTCCCAGCGCTGTTCCTTGGCGCCAACCTGCCTCGTTTCAACGGGGAAGGTGGTGTATCCGCCAATGGTAGTTATGTCGTTGTTATCGAGGCCTGGCCTTTGATCGATGGCTAATCGGATGTCGTCGATCGGCGTATTACTGTTGACCGTGGCTTGGATATCCCAGCCGCCCGCCACACGGTCTGAGTCGCCCACGGCAGCGCTGAAGGCCTCGGTGAGGATGGACATGACGATTAATGTGAATATGACCAGAGCAAACATGGCCAGAGTCAGGCCAGTCCGGAATTTGGCGGCCATCGGATAGGCCACTGCGGTCACCAGCACGGGCCGCAGTTTGCCGAATGGGCTGGTCACCCAGGTCAGCAATTTCAAAAGCAGGTCGGCGTTGTACATGACCGTCCAGACGGCCGCCGCAACCATGGCGATTCCGGAGATGAAGAACATCTCGATGCCGCCTTCGATCTCGCCAAAGACGTCTCTGAGCGCGCTGAACGGAATCACCCAGAAAGCCAGGTTAACCACTCCCATAAATGTGTAGGCGATGCGGTCGCCAATATCGGCCCGGAGCCCGGTGCGCTGGGAAAGCGTCTTGATGGACAGCCCGATGCCGATGATGACCAGGGTCATACCGATCCGCAGCGGCGCCGCCTCGTCGGACGAGGTGCCCAGCCAGGTTAACAACACACCCACGACCGCGGTCAACCACCCGTGGCTCATGGGCACCCAGAGCGCCTGGAGCACCGCTCCAAAGAACCCCACGGGAGAAGTGATCAAGGCCCAGACGGCCTTTAGCAACAGGCCAAGACCTCGCGGGATATCCAACTTGGCAAAGGCCAGTATGCCGCTCCAGGCCAACGTGGCCGGGCGGGACAGCGCGCGTAGCGGAGCCAACAATCGCGTGCGGTACGGCGTCACTGATTGTTGCACCGGCGGCGGGAGACCCCGGACGGCCGCCACTATGTTCAGCCGGCTGACACGGTAGGCGGATATGCCGACCGTTGCCAGGGTGATCACCATGCCCAGGCAATAGGCAACCACGGCGCTTCTAAGCTCGAAATGGGCGAACATGGTGAAGTTCTCCGGCGCTCCGGAGCCACCCGACTGAAAAATGCGGTTGACCATGAAAACGATGATGGAACTGGCCCCCAACCCCAACAAAACGCCCACGGCGCCAGAGACCACTGAATAGGCCGTGCCTTCAAAGATGAACATCTGGATCAGGTGACGCCGCTTTGCGCCCACGGCCCGGGCCATGCCCATCTCCGAACGCCGGGCGGCAGCCAGCATGACGAAGATCAGGAATATCAGCAGCACACCCACCATGATGGAGAACAACCCCATGATGATGAATATGCTGGTCACGCCGGAACCGGCCTGGTTTGCCTGGTCCAGGACCTGCTTCTTAATATCCAAAACCCGGAACTCGGCCAGCCCGGCGAACAGCGTGCTGGTCTGGCGTTCCAAGTCCGCCAGCCCGGCGTTGTTCACGGCGTTCAAGACCTCGTCTTGAACGTCCTCATCTGCCAGCGCCCCAAGTAAGACGTCAGTCACCGCGCCGGCGCCAAGCTGCTGGATCAACAGGCCCAAATTCTCGGCCAGCTCGGTGGTTAGCGTTGGCCGCAGTAACTCCAACTCATCTATGACTTCAACGCGGTTGAGCAGGGTCTGAATCTTTGCCGCAACAGCCCGGTCGGCGAACAATATCCTGAGGGCGTCGGTGACTTCATCGCTCACCTCGGCGCCCTCGAAGACACCGCCCCGGTTGGAGACGGCTATGGAGTTGATCAACCCTTCTCGGCCGAACATCTCCTGCGCCCGGTCCATCCTGATCAGCAACGTTGATCCTTGCCCGGCCAGCCCGCCGCTGTCGACGACGCCCTGGACCCGGAAATTAATGCTGGAACCGGCCACAAAGGTCACCAGTTCGTCCCCGACGACGGCGTCCAATTCCCTGGCTGCTTCTTCATTAATCAGCGCGTCACCAGGCCCCAACGTATCCAGCCGGACCTCTTGGCCGTTGGTCAGATGGAAACGCCCAAAGCCGGCCAGGGAGTCCGGGTCCACTCCCGTGATCTGCATCTGACCCTCGCTTAATTGAGTCCGGGTATTGATGATGGGAGCGAATTCGCCGATGCCCGGGGCCAGCCCGTCGATGGAGTCCATATCGGCCAGTTCAACCTTCAGCTGCTCGTAGCGTTGCATAGGGAAGTAGTTGAAACTGCCGATGGTATCCGAGTCATCGGCGCGGGCTGAGACGATTATTTCGTCAATGGTCCCCAGGGCATCGATGGCGTTCTTGCGAATGGAGTAGGTGATGGAATCACCGGTGCCGAAAGCGGCGGCCATGATCAGGGTGCTGATCATGATTCCCGAGATTATAAGCGCGGTCTGGGACTTGCGGCGGGGGATGTTGCGCAGGCCCAATTTCAACATCACCCGGTTGCGCCAGCCGACTATGGCCACGCCAGCGATCACCGGTAGGAAGATCGCCAACAAGACAACCATGATGACGTCCATGGGAACGCCGAACAGCTCTTCCATATTTGTCCTGGGCTGCCCCGATCGGCCCCTCACATGAGGGGAAGATCAGTGGGGGGTGAATCGATGATCTAGGTTACGGGGCCTGGCCGTTGCCGGTGTCTACTATCTAGGCGTTGCCGGTGTCTACTATCTCGCCGTCCCGCATGCGCACTATGCGGTGAGCACGGGCGCCCACGTCGTCTGAGTGGGTTACAAGTACAAAACTCTGGCCGTTCTCCACGTTGAGTTTGCCCATCAGGTCCATGATCTCTCCCGCCGTCTCGCTGTCCAGGTCGCCGGTGGGTTCGTCTGCCCAGACGATGGACGGCTGGTTCACCAGGGCGCGGGCGATGGTCACACGTTGGCGTTGCCCGCCGGATAGCTCACCGGGAAGGTGTTGCGCACGATCACTCAGCCCCACCAGGTCCAGCAATTCCATGGACCGCCTACGAGACTCCGCCGGTTTGACCCCGGACACCAAAAGCGGTAACTCGACGTTCTCCACGGAAGACAGCACCGGTAGCAGGTTATAGAGCTGGAAGACGAAGCCCATGCTGCGAGCGCGGTAATCGCTGCGCTCGTCGTCGGGCAGGTCGTGGAGCACCACGCCGTCGATCAACACCTGGCCAGAGTCGATCTCGTCCAGACCGGAGAGGCAGTTAAGCATAGTGGTCTTGCCGCAGCCGCTGGGGCCCATTATGGCGACCATTTCACCGCGCTCTACGATCAGGTCAACGCCTCTTAGGGCATTCACTTTTACGGTGCCGGTATCGTAGGTCTTATAGATGCCGGTGGCGATGATTATGGGGTCGGACATATTTTGGCAGAAGGAGCGAGGCCGGCACACGTTGGCTGTAGAGTCATGACAGTCAGTATATCTGAATACTTTTAACACCAGTACAACGAGGTTGGCGTCGTGAGGAGAAATAGGCCACGAGACGCTCGCTTAAGGGGCGCCGCCAGCCCGGGCTTTCACCTGTTCCAGCCACCACCACATGCGGCTCCAGACCAGCCGCCGTTCCATATCCGCCAGATCGCGCCCCGCGCTTTTGCGCACGTTGGTTACTGCCTGTCCAGCCAAGAACCCCCAGGATCCGGGCTTGCCCGTCATCCAGCCAACCACTTTGTCCTGATTGCCCTTGATCACTTCCGCGAGTATCGGGTCGATCGTGTCGTTCGTTACTGAAAATGCCTCAGACATAAGAATCAATATCGTCAACCGGAGTCGGAGCATGCCCGAGACCGGCAGGAATTCTAGATTTTGAGACGCACCGTCTCAAGCCGTCGTCATGTTCCCTGCTAGGAACATAATTATTCTCTTAGCAATGGTAAGAAAAATGTATCACCAATTCGGACATCCATCAACAGAATTAATGGCGCGTTGGCCGCGCTCCCAGGCAGGTGTTTTGGGCGCTGAACCAACTATTAGCCCCGCTTGAGGGCCGGTGTCCGACATTGATTTATCTCGGATTACAGCCGATGATTGATTCAGCGGTAGTCCCCGCGTGTCAACGATTCGCAATTCGGGGGCTCCTGGGAGGCGTCATGTTAAAGCAGGTTTCTTTGGCCAGTAAGCTTAGGCCGCGCGCTGTAAAAACCTGGCAGACTGTGTTGCTGCTGCTGGCCGGTCTTCTATTGTCCGTGGCTTGCGTCGTGGAAGTTACACCGGAACACGACGACGGCTCCACGGTTCCCGACGAGAAGGACACGCAGTCGTTCGATGTTGGCTCACCCACTCCCCCGACTACTGAGCAGCCCGAGCCAGAGGACACGCCAGCCCCTGATCACGATACAGTCGAAACTCCAGACGCTGAGTTACTACCCAAGAACACCTTGGCTCTGGTAATGGCTGTAAGCGGCGGCGGCAGCTCCAGCACCCTTAAGACCATCGTCAACGACTCGACTTCCGGAGCTATGTTGGGCACCAAATTCATCCAACTGGAGAGCGACTCCAATTCCGTTGTCCTCTACCTGCCAGACACTGGCGAGACAACGGTCATCGATACATATTCATCGCCCAGTTATGCACCGCATTTCAAGCGGCCATATACGATCGACGACCGCCTGTACGTCTCAAACAAGTACACCAACGGCGGGCAGTTGGCCATCACTCAGTACGATACGGCCGATCTGTCTAGAGAATCTGAGTGGGGCACTCAGTCTGACGCTTTGGATCCCGGGTATGCCGTGGCCAGCGGCCAAGTGTATTACAAGACCGGCAGCACCCAGCAATGGTCTATGTCCAGGGGTTTCTATAACGCACCGGGCGATTACATGAGGTCTTCGTACGACGACCGTTTTGAAACCAGCGAGATGACCACACCAGAATCGGGGTTCCAGTTGGTCTCGGGCGGGGATATTTTGTACGGAGCAAAACTGCCCAGCGAGGCCGACCCAATCACCGGTGTTTTCAAGGTTGACCCGGCTTCGGGGCAGCCGGCCGAGAATTACATCACCGCGTTCGAGGTAGAAGACTGGGACGACTACATGTTCTCCAGTTGGCGAAACGTGGTCATCGCCGACGGCATGGCCTATTGGGTAGGGTTTCTCGAAAATGGGGGGCGACGTTCCCTGGAGATACTGGCTGCCAGCCTTGACGACCCGGACGATTTCACCATCTACGAGTTCGCCATGCCAGCCTCAGAAAACGAGGTCAACGGCTTCGATTCGACCATCGACGCAGATGGCGGTTGCGTCCTCATCAAGCCTTGGTATAACGGCGGAGACAGGTCAAAGATATTGATCTTTGACACGGCGACGGAGACCGCGAACATCATCGACACCGGGTTCGATATCGTCGATGCGCAGATGCTGTTCATCGAAGGGTAGGAATCTAGAGAGGATAGAAATCTAGAGTTCGAACTCTCTGATATCTGGCGATACGGTCAACTTGGCCCCGGTAAGTTGCTGCACCTCTTCGGGTGTCCAATCCGGGGCCACTTCTTTCAATGTCAGCCCCTTGCCGTCGCACTCGATCACCGCCAGGTCGGTCACTATCAGGTAGACACAGCCTTTCCCGGTCAGAGGGAACGTGCATTCTTGAACTATCTTGGGCGCACCGGTCCGGTCGGTATGCTCCATGGCGACGATGACCCTGGCGCCGGTGGCAAGGTCCATGGCCCCGCCCACGTTGCCCACACCGCGCTGCGGAAGCATCCAGTTGGCCAGATCGCCGGTGGCCGACACCTGGTGAGAACCCAACACTGTCACGTCCACATGGCCGCCCCGAATCATGGCAAAGGCCTCAGCAGAGTCGAAGAAAGACATACCTCCGACGCTCTGAAGGTACTGGCCTCCGGCGTTTATAAGGTTGATGTCTTCGTCGTCGACATTCCCTGGATCGACGACCGGCCCACAGTTTAAGATCCCGCTCTCGCTGTGGTAAAAAACTGTCCGGCCTTCCGGCACAAAGCTTGATACCAGAGTGGGAATACCGATACCCAGGTTCACGTACGAGCCGTCGGGCAACTCCTTGGCCACCCGCATGGCGACGATCTCCCTGGGCAGGCGTTCTTTATCGGCTAGCGATGTCATCGGTTAGACCCTTAGTTAGCAAGATTGATCACAGGTAGGCAGAAAAGTCCGCCGGCCGGAGGACGATGCGGTCGATGTATAGGCCGGGGGTGACGATCTCTTCGGGGCCAAGTTGGCCGGGTTCCACGATCTCGTCCACCTCAACCACCGTGATCCTGGCGGTGGTTGCCATCACCGGGTTGAAGTTCCGGGAAGTGCCCTTATAAACGACGTTGCCCAGGGTGTCGGCCTTGTGGCCCCGGATGATGCAAAAATCGGCCCGCAACCCCATCTCTAAGATGTAGTCTTTGCCGTCGATCGTCCTGGCTTCTTTGCCCTCGCCCAACAGAGTGCCCGCGCCGGTGGGCGTGTAGAAGGCCGCCACGCCAGCGCCGCCGCTACGGAGCCGCTCGGCCAGGGTCCCTTGAGGCACCACTTCCAGTTCCGTCTCGCCCCGTTGGTAGGCCTCTTCGAAGGCAGTGGGCCTGGATACGGAAGGGGACACCGGGTAGGACGCCGTGGCCTTGGCGACCTGGTTGTTCTCGACCAATATGCTGTGGTCGATGATATTTGGCGCTCCGAATGAACTCATCCTGGCGATACCCGCCGTGTTGCTGATCAGTTCTAGGCCCTTAACTCCCACGTCGCGCAGTCCGACCATCAGGTAATGGGCCATCCCGCCGGGGCCGGCGAAACCGTCGACGTTGACCGTCGCGCCCTCGGGCACATCTTTGAGGGCCTCAACCGCGTTGGAATAAACCTTGTTGGGCATTTCCAGGGACGGGACCTGGAAAGACATTTCTTTCAAGTTGGGACTGATCGTCAGCGGAGCGTCAGTTATAGCGACCACGTCATCAGCCGACCAGCCAGGCGCCGTCTCCACCAGCTCCAGTCCAGAAGGGCCGATATTTATCACGGCCACGTCAGTAATGATTATGTTAACTTGGCCTGCTCCATCCACGGGCAGGCTGCACGTCCCGACGATGTTCGACCGGCCAGGCGGGTACTGATGAGGCATCAGCGCCACCACTTTCGCGGCGCCGTAGGCCATGTCGACTGCTGAGCCGGGGGCCATCAAATCTCCAGTGGCTTCGTTGGTCCAATGGACGAAATCGCCATTGACGGCTACCTGGGACGGTTGCAGGACCGCGATATCGGTATGGCCGCCCCGGAGAATCCCTGATACATCTACCACTCCGGTAAAACTGCCGCCGGACAGCAGACCAACAGAGTTTCCTCCGGCGTCCACTATCCTGGTGTTCCCGTCCATGCTATTCGCTTCTAGGCTATTCGCTTCCAGGCCGTTATTGCCTAAAACACCGCTGTCGGCAAGGAACCAAACGCCGTTGTCGGGAATCTCTCCTGGCAACTGGCAAGGCAGGCCTGGTCCTAATGCCACAACCGCTCCCGAGAATAACTCCTGGGCGGCGCGGCGGGCCATGGCGGCTGGGTCTAATCGAGTACCGGGCATCTAGGAAATCTCCTGTTGCTCGGCGGCCAAGACCAAACGGTCGATGAATATGGCCTGGGTGATGACCAACTCCGGGTCTATGCCGCCTCGTTCGACCACCTGATCGACTTCGGCAACCGTAACCGCAGCAGCCATAGCCATGGTTGGGTTCCAATTGCGGCCGGTGGTTTCATAGACCATGTTGCCGAGGGTATCTGCCGACTTTGCTCTGAGCAGCGCGAAATCTGCCTTCAGTGCGAATTCTAGGACATGCTCTTTGCCGCCAAATGGCCGCAGTTCCTTGCCCTCCGAGAACCTGGTCCCGGCGCCGGTGGGCAGAAACACGCCGCCGATCCCTGCGCCGCCCGCTCTCAGGCGTTCGGCCAACACCCCTTGGGGCACGACCTCTAATTCCAACTTGCCCGACTTCCAGAGTTCTTTAACCGGGCCGCCGGCCTCAGGATGAAAGGGCATGGGCGAGACCATCTTCTCGACCTGTCCAGTGGCGACCAAGTCGGACACTCCGAAGCCGCCGGATATTGGAAGCCACGCCCCCTGGCAGATCAGTGTCAGTCCGGAAACCCCGGTGTCAGCCAGGCCTCGAAGCAGGTTTTCCGGAACGCCGCTACCTGCGAAACCGGCGACCAACACGGACGCGCCATCTGCGATATCGGCCAAAGCGGCCTGGGCCGAGGGGAACAACTTGCCTTTGGCCGATTGATTTTCGGGATCGGTGGACATGTGCGGGTTTTTGTTTCCTTGTTGTATCTAGACGTTGTATCTAGGCATTGTATTAAGCGGGTGGGAAGCTACGGCAGCAACGCATTATAGCGGCAGGCGGGTGGATATACCACGATGGGGGCGCTTGTATGGGCGACCAGCAACAAATGGCGATTCAGGTTCTGGATCAACATTGGTCGTAGGGACGGGTTTCTAACCCGCCCAGCCTTCCGTAGACCAATCGTTGTATCCAGAGGTCGCTTTGGGGGTGGTGCCGTTTCCGTTCCCCGGATAATTTGGTCTCCCTAGAGCAGGGCAGGTTGGAAAGCTGCCCCTACGTCCCTGACTTTGCCTGGCCAACAAAAAAGCTGCCCCGTGATTAGCGGGGCAGCTTTTCTTGTACGCTTTGTACCGGCAGGTCGAAACGGGGTTGTACCCCTAGAAGTCCATCCCGCCACCCGGAGGCATGGCCGGCATTGCCGGGGTTGCCTGGGGTATCTCGCTGATCACGGACTCGGTGGTCAGCACCATGGCTGCCACGCTGGCCGCGTTCTGCAGAGCGGACCGGGTCACTTTGACCGGGTCAACGATGCCACGTTCCATCATGGGACCGTATTCACCGATGTCGGCGTCGTAACCGTAGTCGTCGGCCTGCTGTTTGACGTTGTTGAGGACAACCGCGCCCTCGAATCCGGCGTTCTCGACAATCAGCTTTAGGGGCTGCTCGAGGGCGTGACGGATGATGTTTACGCCCACCTGTTCGTCGGCGGGGATGTCTTTCAGGTTGTCCAAGCCGCGGCTGGCGCGGACAAGGGCGACTCCGCCTCCGGGGACGATGCCTTCCTCAACCGCGGAACGGGTTGCGGAGAGGGCGTCTTCGACCCTGGCTTTGCGCTCTTTAAGTTCGATCTCGGTGGCTGCTCCGACCTTGATCACGGCAACGCCGCCGGACAGCTTGGCCATCCGCTCTTGGAGCTTCTCCCGGTCGAACTCGGAGGTGGTGTCTTCGATCTGGGCTTTGATCTGGTTGATCCGGCCCTGAATCGCTTCCTCGGCGCCTCGGCCCTCAACGATGGTGGCCTCGTCCTTGGTGGCCGTGATGCTGCGGGCGGACCCGAAGTCTTCAACAGTTGCGGTGTCGAGCTTCTGACCGGTCTCCTCACTGATGACGGTGCCGCCGGTGAGGATGGCGATGTCTTCGAGCATTGCCTTACGGCGGTCGCCGAAGCCAGGTGCCTTGATGGCCAGGACGCTGAGGGTGCCGCGGAGCTTGTTGACCACCAGGGTGGCCAGGGCTTCGCCGTCCACATCCTCGGCGATGATCACCACGTTCTTCTTGCCAATCTGGAGCAGTTTCTCCAGGGCGGGAAGCATATCGGCAACAGCCGAGATCTTCTTGTCGGTGATGACTATTGTGGGGTCTTCCAGCACCGACTCCATGCGGTCGGGGTTGGTGATGAAGTAGGGGGAGATGTAACCACGGTCGATCTGCATCCCCTCAACGTATTCGATCTCGTCGGCCAAGCCCTTGGACTCTTCAACGGTGATGACACCGTCTTTGCCGACCTTCTCCATGGCCTCGGCGATGGTCTCACCGATGGCTTCTTCGTGAGCGGAGAGGCTGGCAACCTGGCCGATGCGCTCCCGGGTCTCTACGACCTGGGACATGGCCTGCACTTCCGTGACAACGGAGGCAACGGCTTTCTCGATGCCGCGTTTGATGGCCATCGGGTCTGCGCCTGCGGTGACGTTCTTGAAGCCTTCGTTGATGATGGCCTGGGCCAACACAACGGAGGTGGTGGTGCCGTCGCCGGCGGCGTCATTGGTCTTGGTGGCGGCTTCCTTGAGAAGCTGCGCGCCCATGTTTTCAAATGAGTCGGGCAGTTCGATCTCTTTGGCGATGGTTACGCCGTCGGAGCATACCTGTGGCGGGCCAAATGACTTGTCCAATACCACGTTACGGCCCTTGGGACCAAGGGTGACTTTCACTGCATCGGCCAAAATGTCGATCCCGGTACGGAGCGACTTCCGAGCATCTTCAGCGTAGGCCAACTTCTTTGCTGGCATCCTGTTCCTCCTGTAGGTAGGTCAAGGCTGGGCTTTAGCCCGCCCTGTTTGATGATTGTAGATTGGGTCTAGTGGGTTCCCGATTTTATTCGGGGCGGATTAGCTGATCTTCGCTAAGATATCGCTTTCCCGAAGGATCAAAAGCTCGTCGTCGCCGTCCTTGTATTCCGTGCCGGCGAACTTGGAGTAGATGACGCGGTCTCCCTTAGCAAGCTCCATGGGAATTCGGGAGCCGTCTTCGCTGACCCGGCCGGGGCCAACTGCAACGACCTCACCCTCCTGGGGCTTTTCCTTGGCGGTATCGGGCAGGTAAATGCCACCCTTGGTAGTCTGTTCGCCCTCGCTGGGCTTCACCACCACACGTTCTCCCAATGGCGTAAAGTTTGCCACCGCGGCCTCCTTCTATATCGCCGGGCGAATTTAGTAGCCCGGCATTAAACTCAGATGGGGTTAGCACTCTCAACACGAGAGTGCCAAGCTATGGTAGAACGGGCACAAGACCTTGTCAAGATTGACGTGTCCGGCCTAGTATTTAGGGGTTGTTCAAAGAGACTGATTTCCCATGTTACTACGCCCTGAAAATTTCGGAAAATAATCCGCCCTGAAATCCTAATATAACCAACGAAAAGAGGCCATCAGATCGCCGATTCTCCTGTAAAACTAGAACGCACTGCAAAGGTGGCCACCGTCATTCTAGACCGGCCGGATACTGGCAACCGGATCGACACTGAGATGGCCGAATCCCTCACGGAAGTCTGCCGCCTGGTCGCAGAAGACGACGGCATAATGCTGCTGGTAATCACCGCCAACGGCAATGTCTTTTCTGTTGCTGGTGAAAGTGGAGAAGCCGGAGATCTGGTTGGGGTGAATAACGCCTTCAGAAAACCTGGCGCGCCGGCGGTGTTGGTAGCTTTGAATGGCGACGCCACCGGGCCCGGTTTGGAATTGGCGCTGGCGGCGGACCTGCGCATCTGCGTCCCCTCCGCCCGGTTCGGGTTTCCTGGCCTGGCGAGAGGAGTTCTTCCTCAGAACGGCGGTACGCAACTGTTGCCCCGGCTGGTGGGGCCGGTCTGGGCCAAGGATATGCTGCTCACCGGCCGCATGGTGGATGCCACAGAGGCTCTCGCCATTGGACTGGTGAACCGAGTCGCGGACCAGCCCGGCCAACTGAACAACATGGTGTCTGACCTGGCGGCGCAGATCACCGCCGGCAGCCCCATCGGTGCCCGCTACGCCAAGGAGGCGGTTGGCAAAGGCATGGACCTGACGTTGGAGCAGGGTCTGGGACTGGAAGCAGACTTGAACGTTATACTGCAATCCACATCGGACCGGGCCGAAGGGCTCAAGTCGTTCCTAGAAAAACGGGACCCTGACTTTACCGGCTCTTAGCCAGCTCTTTAATAGCTCATTTATATAACCGCCATGATCCATATACAAAAGGAATCCCAGTGAAGTTAAAGCTGGACCTCCACACCCATGTGTGGGAGGCGTTCAATTTCGTACCGCCTTCCGTGGAGATCGCGGAGAAGGTGGTCAACCAGATCAAGTCCAAGGGCATCGACGGCATCGGTATCACCGACCACCACAACAAGGAGTGGGGCATGGAGTTCCGCGAGTTGGTGGAGAAACACTTCCCCGGCCAGGTGTACATCATCCCTGGTTGGGAGATAGAGATTCGGCCCGAGTCCAACCCGTTTGCCGAATATCAGGTGGCCGAGCTTTTCCTACCCGACGGCGGTGGTGTCTTCCGCACGTATTGCCATCCGGGGTACTACTCCCCGGAGATTGTCATCGAGCCCAACATCCACGCGATAGAGATTGACAACTACATCCACAACTGGCACATCCGCAAGGACCAGGTGACCGAGGTCGCGTCGGAACACGACCTGATGTTGATGGAAGTGAGCGACGCCCACAACCTGGAGAACATCGGCCTTCGCTACACCGAAGTCGAACTGGACGATCTATACGCCAGAGCCGTCCCCCTTAGTTAGACCTCATGTCCTCTCCCTCTTCATCTGATACCTCTCCATTCGATACCCTGCTGTTTGAAAAACGCGGAGCAGTGGCCCACGTGTCACTGAACCGGCCCCAAGTGGTGAACGCCTATAACATCCAGATGCGGGACGATTTCACCCAGGCCCTGTCGGCCGTTCAGCTAGACCCTGACGTCCGGGCGCTCCTGATCACAGGCGAGGGACGGGGCTTCTGCGCCGGTGCAGACCTGACCGAATTTGGCTCCGCCCCGTCCCAGGTGATCGCCCGGCAAGTGCGCTGGGAAAGGGACGTTTGGGGGCAACTGGTAAACTTGGACAAACCTGTCGTCGCGGCGGTGCATGGGTACTGCATCGGCTCGGGTCTGGAGATCGCCCTGCTATGTGACCTGAGAATAGCTGCCACGGGCACGATATTCGCGCTGCCCGAGGTACAGTTGGGCATGATCCCAGCGGCCGGCGGCACCCAGACACTACCCCGGACGGTGGGTAGGTCCAAGGCCTTGGACCTTCTGCTAACCGGACGGCGCATACAGGCGGAAGAAGCCCTGAAAATGGGGCTGATAACCCGCGTTACGACGCCTGAAACGCTGCGGGATGAAGCTTGGCAGTTGGCCGATAGCCTGGCCGAATTGCCGGTTGCCGCAGTCGCCGCCATGAAGCAAGCGCTCAGGCAGGGAATGGACCTTGATCTGCCGCGGGCCTTGCAGTTGGAAAGCCGCATCGCAGCCCGGCTGGCCAGTTAAACACGAGAGCTTTAAATAGATGAACACCTCTGAATTCTTGATGATTGCCGGGGCCATCGTCCCCGACCGCCCGGCGATAATATTCGACGGACAAACCATCACTTTTGAAGGGCTGGCCGAGCGGGTCAACCGCCTAGCCAATGGCCTTTCGGAGATGGGCGTGGGGCCTGGTGACCGGGTAGCCACCATGCAGGTCAACACCAACCAGTGCATCGAAGCCTATTTCGCGGCGGCCCAATTGGACGCCATCTACGTGCCGATAAATTTCCGGGCCAAGACTGACGAGCTGGCCCAGATGCTGGAGATTGCCCAGCCCACCTGCTTGCTGCTTGGCGAACGTTATCTTTCCTTGGTGCCTGAGGGCAGCCGGATGTCTGAGGGGATAATCATCCTGGACGGCGAAGCCAAGGGCAAAAATAAGAATTATGAGCCGCTGCTGGCTGAGTCCTCGCCGGAACAGATGCACTTCCCCGAGGCTGGCGACGAAGACACCACGGTGATCATGTTCACCGCCGGGACCACCGGGGTGCCCAAGGGTGTGATGCTGACCCACGACAGCTTCTCTTCTTATCTTCTGGCCACGGTTGAACCAGCCGACCCCGACGTGGAAGAGAGCAACCTGATAACCGTGCCCTTCTATCACATAGCCGGACTCCAAGCCGCCCTGGCCGCGGTCTACGGCGGCCGGACCCTGGTGGTTATGCGGCAGTTCGACCCGGCTGAATGGTTACGGCTGGTCCAGGAGAACCGGGCCAACCGGGCAATGTTGGTGCCGACCATGCTGAAGCACCTGATGGAACACCCAAACTTCTCGGATTATGACCTTTCATCCCTCAGCGTCATCACCTATGGAGCGGCCCCCATGCCGCTGCAGGTGATCCGCGAGGCCATCGACAAGTTTCCCGGCGCCCGGTTCATCAACGCCTTCGGCCAGACCGAGACCGCATCGACGATCACCATGCTGCCTCCCGACGACCACGTGTTAGACGGCAGCCCGGAAGAGGTCGAGATCAAGCTGAAGCGCCTCACGTCCATCGGCAAGCCATTGGATGACGTGGAAGTGAGCATTGTTGACGAAGAGGGCGGGACCGTGGCTATCGGCGAGACCGGCGAGATAGTGGCCCGCGGCTCCCGGATGATGGCCGGCTACTGGCAGGAGGAATCGGCCACCCGTGACACCATGCGCGGCGGCTGGATCTACACCGGAGACCTGGGATACCAGGACGAAGACGGCTACATATTTCTTTCGGGCCGGGCCAAGGACTTCATCAAACGGGGTGGTGAAATGATCTCCCCCGAAGAGGTTGAACGGGTCCTGCGCTCGCATCCCGAAGTGGACGATGCCGCAGTCATCGGCGTGTCGGATGTGGAGTGGGGTGAAGAAGTGCGCGCCCTGGTGGTGGGCCGCTCAGACCGGGTCACCGAAGAGCAGATAATAGAGTTCTGCCGGGATAAGATGGCAGGATACAAACGGCCTCGTTCGGTGATATTCGTGGCGGAGTTGCCCCGGAACGTCATGGGCAAGGTGCTGAAGCGGGACCTCCGGGAAGAATTCAGCCATCCGGTGGAAAACCGGGAGTAGGTCAATAAACTAGTTCAAGATGATTAGATTTAATCGACGGACTGCGGGGGGTGGATCAGACGTGATTCGCCCAGAAGGGAGATTGGATACCAATGGTCACACAACCTAACGAGACATTGAAAGTGGCGGTCATCGGGACCGGTGGCGTGGGGGGGTATTTCGGCGGCCTTTTGGCCCGGGCTGAACACGATGTAACCTTTATCGCCCGGGGGGCACACCTAAAGGCCATCAAAGCGAACGGTCTCAGAGTAGAAAGCCAATTGGACGGCACGTTCACGGTCCCCGGCAATGCCACTGACAAAACGGCAGACGTCGGCGAACAGGACCTGGTGCTCTTCACGGTGAAGATGTACCACAACCCCGGCGCCGTCGCGGCTGTGGCTCCGTTGATCGGCCCGGAGACCGTTGTCCTGACCCTGCAGAACGGAATCGACAACGGCGACATTCTCGCCGAGGCCGTGGGTGAAGAGCACGTGATGATCGGCTCTGCCTACATGGAAGGCCGTATCTCCGAACCGGGCGTTGTCACCCAGGGCGGGCCTGGCATCGCCGCCTTTGGCGAGATGAAGGTCGGCATCAGCCGCCGTGGTGAGAACCTGCTACAGAGGTTCCAAGAGGCGGGCTGGCGGGTGAACCTCCACGAGAATATGCCCGGCATGCTCTGGAAGAAATTCGCCTACATCGCGGGTTCCGCAGCTGTCTGCGCCGCCGCCAACTGCGTCTATGAAGAGATGCGGACCAAGCCGGAGACACGTGCGCTGATCCAGCATGCTGTCGAAGAGGTGCTGGCCGTGGGCCGGGCAAAGGGCGCGCCAATCATGTCCGATTCGCTGGCCTGGGCCATGGACTCGCTGGACCGGTTCCCCGGTCAGGGGCGGGCATCGATGGCCAAGGACTTCACCGACGAACGGCCAGTGGAGCTTGAGGGCCTGACCGGCGTTGTCGTCCGGATGGCCAAGGAACTAGACGTCCCCGTCCCGACCAACGATTTCCTCTACGCCATATTGAAACCGGCGGCGGTGCGAATAGAGGCCCTGAACAAGGCCGCGTAACGAGCCGTCGCTCGGCCTAGTTTTTAAGCCCTTTGGGCAAGTGCGGTGTTCTCAGCGTTAAACCTGAGACCCCTGGATCCGAGATTTGTGGCCGGCCCACTCCTTCTCTCGAAGGACGTATTTCTGAATCTTGCCGGTGGAAGTTTTCGGGAGCTCTCCGAACTCAACGTGTTTGGGCGCCTTGAACCGGGCGATGCGTTCTTGGGTGAAGGAGATTATGCTCTCGGCCGTTGCCTCCTGGCCTTCCCGGATGACAACGAACGCCTTGGGGACCTCGCCCCAACGGTCGTCAGGAACGCCGACAACCGACACCTCCAAGACCGCCGGATGGTCCATGATTACTTTCTCGACTTCCTGTGTTGAGATATTCTCGCCGCCGGAGATGATCACGTCTTTGGCCCGATCACGCAGCTCGATATAGCCGTCGGGGTGCCAGACCGCCAGGTCTCCGGAATGGAACCAACCACCCTCAAAGGCCACTGTTGTCGCCTCTTCGTCGTTGTAGTACCTGGCCATCACGTTGTTGCCCCGCATGACCACCTCACCCATGGTCTCGCTATCCTTGGGTACATCGGTCATATTCTCATCGACCACACGCAGTTCCGTGCCGTTCACGATGTATGGGACGCCCTGTCTGGCCTTGATCTGGGACCGGTCGTCTGCGGACATTTCCTTCCAAGAAAGCTGAGGCGCACAGATGGTGTGTGGCCCGTAGGTCTCGGTGAGGCCGTAGACGTGGTGGATCAGGGCACCCATCTGCTCGATGGTCTTGATGACCTGCGGGGCCGGAGGTGCGCCGGCGGTCATGATATTCAGGCCGGTCAGGTCCTGTCCTTCCGCTGCCGGTGATGAGTACATCGCCGTGAGGACCGTTGGGGCGGCACACATGTGGGTGATGCCCTGTTCCCTGATCAGTTTGTAGACCTCATCGGGATCAACACGCCGCAGGCAGACATGGGTTCCTCCCACGGCAGTTACTGCCCAGGGGTAGCACCAGCCGCTGGCATGGAACAGCGGGAGCGTCCACAGATAAGAACTCTCCCAGTTGAGCCCAATCTCAAGGACCTCGCCGATGGAGTTCAAGTACGCCCCTCTGGCGGTGTACTCAACACCTTTGGGAAACCCTGTCGTGCCGGAGGTGTAATTGATGGCGACGGTGTCGAGCTCCGAATCCGCGCCGGTCAATGTGGGTATCGGTTCGGAGCCGCCGATGAACGTCTCGTAGTCCAGCCCTGGTATGTCGTGGTCCTGGGGGTGGGTGTCCAATATCTGGACGAACGTTGTGACACCCGGAACTTCATCCACGAAGTCTTTGACCGTGGGGGCGAGTTCCGAGTCGAAGACCAGGACCTTCCCACCCGAATGGTTCAGGATGTAGGCGATCTCACTAGAGGAAAGCCTGGTGTTCAAGGCAACCAGGACCGCGCCGATGCCCAGAGGTCCGAAATAACCCTCCAGCATGGGCGGAACATTGGGGCACAGAAATGCCACCCGGTCGCCTTTTTCGACACCCACGTTCTGCAGCGCCGCGGCCAGCCGCCTGGACCGTTCGTGGTACTCCGCATACGAGATAGCCCGGCCGTTATACACCACCGCTGGTTTATCCGGATAGACCATCGCGGCCCGCTCCAGGAACGAGGCAGGGTTCAGGTTCTGAAAAGAGACGTCTGTCGTTGGCATGGCCACACCTTCAAGTCCAAAGGAATTTCGTAGTCAACAACGCTATCAGAGCACCTCAGCTGAGGTCAATCATCGTCACAACCGGGCCTCATATCTTGTCAGGACGGTTCATGGCTCTTCATACGTAAAATCCGCCCAGTTTTCGCTTTATGTTAATGCCGTCGCTCGTGAGCGGTGGTATACTCGCCGTGGCTAAAAACCGGGCTGGTGACGAGTCACTTTTTCACGCACCGTTTACTCGTAAGGTCCGGTCAGAATATTGCTCTAGCCAATAATTCAGGTCAGGAGGCAGCCCCGATTGAATACCATTGAAGCCATAACCGAGATTCTAAAGCGGGAGGGTGTCAAATACCTTCCCTGCTTCCCCACCACACCGGTGATCGAAGCAGCCGCGCTGGGCGGCATCCGGCCCATCGTCTGCCGCCAAGAGCGGGTTGGCGTGGGCATCGCAGACGGCCTCAGCCGGGTTTCCAACGGCGACCATATGGGCGTATTCGCCATGCAGTACGGCCCCGGCGCCGAGAACGCCTACCCCGGCATCGCCACCGCCTACTCTGACTCAACGCCGCTTCTGCTCCTTCCCTTGGGCCACCCCAGAGAACGGGCCGGGATCAACCCGCACTACAGCTCCCTGAAGGGCTACGACGATATCACCAAGGCCATCGAGCAGGTGAATGTCGCCGACCGTACCTCCGATGTGCTGCGCCGCGCCTTCGCCGGTCTTCGCCAGGGCAAAGTCGGTCCCATGGCCGTTGAGATCCCCGCCGACGTTGCCATGGAAGAAGTAAGCGAAGAGGCTTTCTACTACGTCCCCAGCCGCCCGACGGTCTCCCAAGGTGACCCCGGTGACATCGAGGCCGCCGCCAAGGCCCTCTGTGCCGCCCACTACCCGGTGATCATGGCCGGCCAGGGCGTCCTATACGCCAAGGCTTCCGACGAACTGATGGAACTGGCCGAGCTGCTCCAGGTGCCCGTTGCCAGCACCCTGTTGGGCAAGAGCGCCTTCCAGGAGGTCCATCCCCTGGCGCTGGGCAGCACCGGGACCAGCATGTCGGGGCATGCCTATCACTTCATCCGCCGCTCCGACCTCATCTTCGGCATCGGCACCAGTTTCACCAAACATGGCATGGTCATGAACATCCCATCGGGGAAGACCCTGATCCAAGCCACCAACGACGCGTCCGACATCAACAAGGACTACAACATCGACCTGCCCATCGTCGGCGACGCCAAGCTGGTCCTGCGCCAGATGATCGAAGCCTGCCGTGAGATCGTCGGTGACAGCCGCAAGAACGACCAGTCCACCGCCAAAGAGGTGCAGACCGAGCGGGAAGGCTGGCTGGCCCAATGGCGGGCCAAACTATCATCTTCAGAGGTGCCCATGACCCCCTACCGGGTCATCTGGGATTTCATGCACACCATCCCGCCGGAAGACGCCATCGTGACCCACGACTCGGGTAGCCCACGGGACCAGATCGTCCCCTTCTACCGGTCGAACGGCCCCCGGACCTACCTGGGCTGGGGCAAGTCCCACGGCTTGGGCACTGGGTTGGGACTGACCATCGGCGCCAAACTGGCCGCGCCGGAGAAGGTGTGCGTCAACTTCATGGGCGACGCCGCATTCGGCATGGTCGGACTCGACTTCGAGACCGCCGTCCGCAGCAACATCCCAATCATCACCGTGGTGCTGAACAACTCCACCATGGCCGTTGAGATGCGGCAGATGGCCGATTCCCACGGCCTCTACGGCACCCGCGACCTGGGAGGCAATTACGCCGAGTTGGGCAAGGCAATGGGCGGTTACGCCGAGCGCATCGAAGACCCCAACCAGATCTCTGCCGCGTTCACCAGGGCACGCAAGGTAACCGAGGAAGAAGGCAAGGCAGTGCTTCTGGAGTTCATAACCAGCGAAGAAACCGAACTCTCGCACCGCCGAGCGTTCTAAGGGATAGTCAAGGTTCGCTTCCCAACCGCCTCAACAAACCTGTCATTCTGAGGCCGCAGCCGAAGAATCTTGTTGCTCAAACACCAAGACGTACAGAAAGCAACGAGACCCTTCGCTTCTCTCAGCGTGACAAAGAAGAATTGGACTCAAGATTAACAATCCAAAAACTTAGGAGGCTGGTCATGGCCCCGAAATCAAAGTACCTCTTCATCGCGAGCATGGACGTCGACCCATCCAAAGAGGCCCTGTTCCATGAGGTCTACAACACCGAGCATTGCCCGGAGTTGGGCAAGATAGCCGGGGTGAATGCGATCACCCGATTCGAGACCCAAGCGTTTCAGGTTCTGATCGGTCGCCAGACCCAGACCGTTTCGCCGGATGGCCAGCCCCGTTTCCACGCCTATTATGAGATCGATAGCCCAGAGATCCTCGCCTCCCCCGAATGGGGTGAAGCCGTGGAACTGGGCCGCTGGCCGGAACAGGTCCGGCCGCACACCACCAACCGGCGGCACACCCTGCTCCGGCTGACCTACCCGGAGTAGAAGCCCGCGCCGGCACTAAACCCGGCACTAAACCAGGAGGTCCCATGTACCCGGGACTGAACAAAGACCAACTTGAGTTGGTAAATACGGCGGAGCGTATCGCGCGGGAGTGTCTCGCGCCCCGCGCACATGAGGTGGACGCCAGCGCCACCAACCCCAGAGAAAGCTGGCGCGACGTCTGGCAGAACGGCCTGTTGACCATCGGCATACCCAAGGAACACGGCGGCCATGGACTCGACATGCTGACCTACATCATGGTCATTGAGAAGCTGGCCAGCGGCTGCACCAACACGGGTATGACGGTGCACATGCACTCCACGGTTATGCGGTTCATCGCGGCCCTGGGCACCGACAAACAGAAAGCCGACCTCTACCCGGAGACCGTCGATGAAGGCCATCTGTTCGGTAGCTGGGGCAGCGAGCCCGAGACCCGCGGCGGCTCCGCATTCCGGTTCACCACCATCATCCCGGAGGGTGAGGGTTACGTCATCAACGGCGTGAAAAATTTCTGTACCATGTCGGGCGGTGCCCGCCGCTACTTGATCCACTGCAACGCCCAAAACACCGACGACCCAGTGGGCTCGCAGCAATTCGCGCTGATACCTCATGACACCGCCGGTCTTTCCCAGTTGGACGAGTGGGATACCCTGGGCATGCGCGGCACCGTCAGCCCCAGCATGAAGCTGGACAACTGCGTGGTCGACAAGGATTCATTGCTGGGCAACCCCGGCGAGGGCTACCACACCGGGGTTACTCAAGGGTTCAGCCTGGGGTTCGCGGCGGCCTACATCGGTGCGGCCCAGACGGCCTTGGATTTCACCAAGGAGTTCTGCTTGAACCAGACCTTTTCGCCGGACCCGGGAAGGGTGGCCGATGGCCTGTTGGTCCAGCGCACAATAGCCGAGATGGCCATGTCCCTGGGCAGCGCCCGGGAGTCGCTCTACGATGCCGCCAGTCGCTGGGAAGGCAAAACGGCCAACGAAAGGGCCGTCATCGCCGCCAGACCAAAATACCTGGCGACCATCGCGTCGTTGGAAGTCGCGGCAAAAGCGATCCAGATCACCGGGGGTAGAAGCATCAAGAAGAGCATGCCGCTCGAGCGCATCTACCGGGACATCCGCACTTCAACCCTCATGCCGCCGACCGTGGACCGTTGCCTGGAGCTGATCGGCCGCTCTGAATTCGGACTGGACACGCCGCTGAACCGGGACGCCAAATAGCCTCAAGCATAAACAGGAGAAATCCCTTGCCCGATCGCGCCCTAGAAGGGGTGAAGGTGTTGGACCTCACCCACCACATATCTGGACCCTACTGCACCAAGCTTTTGGCTGATTTCGGCGCCGAGGTACTCAAGATCGAACGGCCCGGCGGCGACCCAACACGGCGGATGGCCCCATTTCTCAACGACGAGGTCGACCCGGAAAAGAGCCTGGTCTTCGCCTACCTGAACACCAACAAACAGAGCGTGACCCTGAATTTAAAATCCGCGAAAGGTATCCAGGTATTGAAGTCGCTGGTCGAGCAATCCGACGTCCTGGTGGAGAATTTCGCTCCCAGGGTAATGGCGTCATTGGGGCTGGATTTCGAGGCGTTGCAGCAGATCAACCCCAGCCTGGTGATGACCTCGATATCCAACTTCGGGCAAACCGGGCCCTACCGGGACTACAAAGCCGCCGACATCGTGGAATACGCCATGGGCGGGCTGATGTATATCTCCGGGGCCTACGACCGGGAGCCCCTGAAGCATGCCTTCAACCAGGCCCAATTCAAGGCCGGCACCGACGCCGCATCGGCGACCCTGATGGCGATGTACCACCAGCGGCTCACCGGCGAGGGACAGCAGGTGGACGTCTCTATTCAGGAGGCGGTGGCTACAGGACTACGGGACGTGGTCAACAACTTCACCTACACCGGGGCCGTCCGGCGCAGGCAGCCGAACCACAGCGGCGATCTGAGCCGCATCCGGGCCAGCGCCGACGGACACCTGACTCCCAATCCGGGCATCGGAGCCGGGTTGAATTGGGACGTCCTCGTGGAATTTATGGAACTGCCCGAACTGGCCGACGACAAATTCAACACCCCTTCAGCTCGGCTGGCAAACGCTGAGGAATTGGGCCAGATATTTGACGATTATTTCATCAACCAGAACAAGTACGAGCGGTTCTACGCGGCCCATGAGAAGCGCTTCATATTCGGTGTGATCCAATCTCCGGAAGAGGTGATGGCCGACCCTCAGTTCGAGGCTAGAAACTACTTCGTGGACATTGATCATCCTGTTCTGGGGACATTGAAATACCCCGGCGCGCCCTTCGAGATGAGCGGCACACCATGGGACGCACGCAACCCAGCGCCGACCCTAGGCCAGCACAACGTCAAAATATTCGGCCAACGGTTAGGGCATACCCCCGAACAATTGGTCCAATTCCGGGCCACGCAGATCATCTAAAAACGGAGAGTCACCAACGTATGCCAGGTCCCTTAGAGGGCGTCAGAATAATCGAGATGGGCCAGCTCATCGCCATCCCCTTCGCCATGAAGATGTTGGCCGACATGGGCGCCCAGGTCATTCGCTTGGAGTCGACAGGACGGCTGGAGAGCTACCGCGCCGACTCGGTCTACCAGAATGACGTCTCCGGAGAGTTCTGGAACAAGGGCGCCAATTTCTACGAGCAAAACCGTAACAAACTGGGCGTAACCCTGGACCTGAGCAAACCCGAAGGACTCCAAATTCTCAAGGATTTGGTCTCCGTTGCCGATGTGTTCTCCGAGAATTTCACTCCACGGGTGATCAAGAACTTCGGCCTGGAGTACGAAGACCTAAAAAAGATAAAACCGGACATTATCATGGTGTCTTCCACCGGCTACGGGTTCTACGGCCCCTGGGCAAACTTCGGGGCCACTGGTCCGGCCACCGAAGGCGCAGCGGGCTTGGCCTACCAGACCGGGTACCTGGGCGGCGAACCGGTGATGGCCGAGATTCCCTACACCGACTACACCTCCGGCGAACACACGGTCTTCGCCGTGATGACTGCCCTGATGCACAGACTGCGCACCGGCGAAGGCCAATTTGTGGACATCTCTCAGACCCAGGCAACCTCCTCCACCATCCCCGAGATACTGATGGACTTCTCGGCCAACGGGCGCACCGGCCCGCGCATGGGCAATCAAGACAGCGTTATGTCGCCTCAGGGCTGCTACCCCTGTCGCGGCGACGACCGCTGGCTGACCATGGCCGTGGCCACAGATGAAGAATGGCAGGCGGTCTGCCGGGTGTTGGGACAGGATGGCTGGGCCTCAGACTCCAGGTTTGAGGACTCACTCAGCCGGTGGCAGAACCGGGACGAACTGGACGCCCTGATCGGCCCGGTAACAAGCTCATGGGACGCCCACGAACTGATGCACGCACTCCAGAAGGAAGGAGTGGCTGCCGGGGCGGTGCTGGACAGCAAGGACCTGTTGTTTGACCCTCACCTGGTCGAACGGGATTTCTATGAGGTCGTATCCCATCAAGACAGCACCGGCATACCGCCACTGCCCTACGCCAGCCGCCCCTGGAAGCTATCAAAAACACCCGCGGTAAAGGGCAAAGCCGCCCCGCTGATGGGCGAACACAACTCACTGATATTGTCGGAATTGCTGGGCAAGACCACCGGAGACGTTGCAGCCTTGGAAGAGGCCGGGATCATCGGCTACGGCCCCAGCGACCCCCGGCCGGTACGCCGGCCCTCCCTGGACGAGCAGGTACGCCAAGGCCGGATGCAGCGCTACGAGACCGATTTCGAAGAGCAGGTCAGGCGGGCGTTTCCAGGGTAGCGGTAGCTATGCGGTGGATAGTTGGCGATGAGAAAAACCCCGCTCTCTAGTTAAGAGAGCGGGGTTTTCATTTTTTGCTGCGATGATATTCGCCATTCAACCGGCGTCAGGATCTATTTAAGAACAAATCCTTCATACCCGTTGGCGGCAACCTGTGCCCGCTTGGCCCGCATTTCCGGCGCGGTGTCCGGAGCAGTGAGCAAGGCACGGGTTTTGCCTGGAATGTTTCCTCCATTGAACCAGTTGGCAGTCTTGGTTCGGAGGGATTTTTCGCCCTCTTCGTTGACATGGTCAACCCAGGCATTTTCAGCCTCTAGTGTGGCCGAGATGCTGGAAAAGCCGTTGTCTCGGATGTAGGCGATGCACTCGGAAACCCAGTCCATCAGCGGTTCGGCGGCCCTCACGAAGTTACCAACCGAGGCTGCGTTGACCGTGAATAGGTTCGGGAAACCGACACTTGATATCCCCATATATGTGCGGGGACCGTCGGCAAATTTATCTTTCAACAATTCGCCGTCTTCACCGTAGATATCGATGTTGAGGAGAGCGCCGGTCACGGCGTCATAGCCCGTCGCGTAGATGATCACGTCGAATTCGTACTCGGCGTCAGCGGTCTTCACACCTTTGGGGGTTATGCATTCGATCGGGGCTTTTTTCACGTCAACCAGTAGGACATTGTCCCGGTTGTACGTGTCGTAGTACCCGGTCTCGCACGGGACGCGTTTCGCGCCGAAAGTATGGTCCTTGGGCACCAGCAGGTCTGCAACAACAGGGTCATGAACACGGGAGCGAATCTTCTCGCGGACGAATTCCGCGTAGTCCTCATTGGCTTCTCCGGGGACCGTGACGTCATAGAAGTTGGACAGCCATTTGGCAAATCCCGGCTTCTCCCAAAGAGATTCGTACTGCTTCAGCCGCTCTTCCGAAGAGACCGACATGGCCGACCGTGGGTCGAACTCATGCATGAACGAACCCGCGGTTTCGCTGCAGGCCCTGAATATCTCCGGGTAGTTCGCTTTGATCTCTTTCTGTGTCTCATCGTCGATGCGTCCATTCCGCAGCGGCGCACAGTAGTTAGCCGTCCGCTGGAAGACCGTCAGTTGGGCAACTTCCGGGGCGATCATCGGGATGAGCTGTACAGCGCTGGCGCCGGTGCCAATCACGCCAACGCGCTTACCTTCCAGGTCCATGCCCGCTTTGGGCCACCTGCCGGTATGGCACCAAGAGCCTTTGAAGCTGTCGAGGCCCTCGAATTTGGGGGTATACCCGGCGGACAGGAGACCCACGGCCGTGACCAAGAATTGGCCGTTTACCCGGTGGCCGTCAGTACCCACGACTTCCCACATATTCTCGTCTTCGTTGTAGGTCGCCGATTTGATCCGCGTGCTAAACCGTATATGTTTCCGCAGGTCAAACTTGTCGGCCACGTAATTCAAGTAACGTTCGGTTTCTGGTTGTCCGGCGTAATGTTCTTCCCAGTCCCATTCCTGCAGCAACTCCTCGGAGAACGAATACCCGTAGGAGTAGCTCTCGGAGTCGAAGCGACAGCCCGGATAGCGGGCCCAGTACCAAGTTCCACCAACACCGGTGGCTTCATCAAGCACCTTTACGTTGAGTCCCAGTTCCCTTAGTCGGTACAGGGCATACAACCCCGTAACTCCAGCCCCGATGACAACCACGTCAAATTTCTCTACGTCACCGGTGTGTTCTGAAGCGATTACTGGTGTTACCTGTGTGGAATCGGCCATGTGGCTCCTCCTCTCCGTTTCTGGGTAGCTGCTGTAGGCAGAGCAATTACGCTCTCGCTACAACTACGTGGACGCCCACGTGTTGAGTGTTGTGTATAGTGGGTCGCCGACACTATTACAGAATTGGTGTAAATAGTCTAGGTGTCAAGTGCCGAATGGCCTTTCAGGAAATGATTACTCGGTTGTTGCCGTGCAACTAAAAGGGGCATCCCGAAAAATCAGGATGCCTTTATTTACTACATACTCGGCGTAACGTACAAGAACAACCACAGCCCAATAGCTGATAGCTGAAAGCTTTTAGCTGACCGCTCTAAAGCCCGTGCTTGGACTCGTAGTCTCCTATGTCGCTCTCCATGCGGAGGGTCAGGCCGATGTCATCCAGCCCGTTGACCAGGGCGTCCTTGCGGGCGGCGTCAATCTCAAAGGAGATAGATATCTCCTCGCTCTCGTCCCAGACCCGCTGGCTGACCAGGTCGACGTTCAGCTCGATGCCAGGGTCGTTCTCGGCCTTGTCCATGATCTCTCGAACCTGCTCCGCGGGGAGCACCAGGGGCAACACGCCGTTCTTGAAGCAGTTGTTGTAGAAGATGTCGGCGAAGCTGGTGGAGATGATGCACTTGATGCCGTAATCTCGCAGCGCCCAAGGGGCGTGTTCCCTGGAAGAACCGCAGCCGAAGTTGGGGCCAGCCACTAGGACGTTGGCGTTCCGGTATCCGGGTTTGTTCAAGATGAAATCTGGGTTCTCGCTGCCGTCGGCGTTGTAACGCCACGACGAGAACAGAGCGTCCTCGAACCCTTTTCGCTCAATGCTTTTCAGGTATACCGCCGGGATTATCTGGTCGGTATCAATGTTGATGCGGTCGATGGGTGCGACCACACCGGTTAATTTTGTAAAGGCGTCCATGGTTATTCTCCTAGATTACTGGGGCTTCCCTGGCTCTATGGCTTTTCTTAGATATCTCTGACATCGACGAAGTGTCCGGCAATGGCTGCCGCAGCCGCCATGGCGGGGCTGACCAGGTGTGTGCGGCCGCCCTTGCCTTGCCGTCCTTCGAAGTTACGGTTGGAAGTGGAGGCGCAGCGCTCTCCCGGCTTCAGGATGTCAGGGTTCATACCCAGACACATGGAGCAACCAGCGACCCGCCAATCGACACCCGCCTCGATCAGAATCTTGTCCAGACCTTCGTCCTCGGCTTCTTTCTTGATCTTGGCCGAACCGGGGACCATCATGGCGTAGACATCGTCGTGGACCTTCTTGCCCTTGACCACCTCGGCAGCGGCACGGATGTCTTCCAGCCGCGAGTTGGTACAGGCGCCGATGAAGACGCGGTCCAGCTTGATGTCTTGAATCGCCGTACCTGGTTTCAAGTCCATGTATTCCAGCGCTCTGGTCAAGGCGTCCCGAGTGTTGTCATCCTCGGCGTCGGCCGGGTCGGGAACCTTCCCGGAGATAGGGGCCACCATGCCTGGGGTGGTCCCCCAGGTTACGTGAGGCTCGATCTCTGATGCTTCAAGCTCGACCAGCTTGTCGTACTTGGCGCCGGGGTCGGATGGCAGATTCTTCCAACGTTCCACTGCGGCGTCGAAGTCGGCGCCCTGGGGAGCGAATTGCCTGCCCTTCAGGTAGTCGAACGTGGTCTGGTCGGGGGCGATCATACCGGCCCTGGCTCCGGCTTCGATGCTCATGTTGCAGACGGTCATCCGGCCGTCCATGGACAGGTCGCGGATGGCCTCGCCGGTGTATTCAATAACGTGACCGACTCCGCCGTAAACTCCGATCTTGCCGATGATCGCCAGGATGATGTCCTTGGCAGTGACGCCTTTGGCCAACTTACCATTGACCCGGACTTCCATCGTGTCGGGCTTGAAGGCCCGCAGGGTCTGGGTCGCCAGCACGTGCTCCACTTCCGACGTGCCGATGCCGATAGCGTAGGCCCCCAGCGCACCGTGGGTGGAGGTATGGCTGTCGCCGCAGACGACGGTCTTGCCGGGCTGGGTGTAGCCAAGGTCCGGCCCGATGACGTGGACGATGCCCTGCAGTGGGCTGAACCGGTCGTACAAGGTCACACCGAACTCGGCGCAGTTCTTATCGAGGGCGTCCAGCTGCTTCTTGGATATCTGGTCCGTGACCGGCAGGGACAGGTCCCAGGTGGGCGTGTTGTGGTCGGCGGTGGCCACGGTCAGGTCAAGACGCCTTACCTTGCGTCCGGCATCCCTCAGGCCGTCAAAGGCCTGGGGGGAGGTAACTTCGTGGACCAGATGTAGGTCTATGTAGATGACGGGAGGCTCGCCGGGTTCTTCGGCGACGAGGTGGTCTTCCCAGATCTTTTCGAACATTGTCTTGGGAGGCATTTGGGTCTTCCTTAGTAAAGAAATTTCAATTTCGGGTCGCATCGCCTCGTGGTTACAAAACCTGGAAAACCGGCACTCAAGGCGCCTTTTCCACGCCTGATTAAGACGACGAAAACCGGGCCGTATTATAGCACCAAGTTGCCCGGCTGCCATGCCCTAGTCCCGCGCGCGCGTCCCGTGTGCCTACTGGTAGAGCCGCCGACAGGTTAATGGTACACTGGCGCTACGCCTAATCGGCAGGCCAAAAACCCGTCTGTTTGCCACCGTGCCCCCGGCTTACAGCCCTTCTGCGCCTGCTTTTGCAACGGCCTTTAACCCTATTTCACAGGCCAATACTCTAGGGAGGAAGACAGTAATGCCCGCATCCGACGCGGTGGTTCTACCCGAAAGTTCCCGCCCCAGCAAATACCGTATCAAGCTCCATCCAGACCTTAAGAATTTCACCTTCGACGGCGAGCAGAGCGTGGACATCCAGGTATTGGAGCCGACCTCCAAGATCGTGCTGAACGCCATCGACCTGAAGATCAGCTCGGCCACCCTGCACGCCATGGGGACGACGCTGACCAACCCTTCCATAACCATGGACAAGGACTCCGAGACGGCAACCCTGGATTTCGGCGAGACCATCCAGCCCGGCGACGCCCGGTTGGAGATGGCCTTCACCGGTGAACTGAACGACAAGCTGATGGGTTTCTACCGGTCGGAGTACACCTCTCAAGACGGCGAGACCCGCTACCTTGCCACCACTCAGTTCGAGCCGACCGACGCCCGTCGCGCCTTCCCCTGTTGGGACGAACCGGCCAAGAAGGCGACATTTGAAGTGACCCTGGTTTTCTCGGACGAATACCAGGCCGTCTCCAACACCCCTGCGGTGGAAGAAGCGGTCCCCGGCCCCGGCCTTAAATCGATTCGGTTCGCCGAAACACCGATCATGTCGACCTATCTATTGGCCTTTATCGTCGGTCATTTGGTCTCAATCGAACAGCGTGCCGAAGGCGGCACCATGGTCGGCGTATGGACGACCCCCGGCAAGGAAGCCCAGGCCAGCTTCGCCCTGGATACATCGGTCAAACTGCTTGGCTATTTCAACGACTACTTCGGCATCCCCTACCCCCTGGCCAAGCTAGACCATATAGCCATCCCCGACTTCGCCGCCGGGGCCATGGAGAACTGGGGCGCCGTCACCTACCGCGAGACCGCCCTGCTGGTCGACCCGGACAACTCATCGGCCGGCACCCGGCAACGGGTCGCGGAAGTCATTGCCCATGAGATGGCCCACATGTGGTTCGGTGACCTGGTGACCATGGAATGGTGGGATGACCTCTGGCTTAACGAGAGCTTTGCCTCTTGGATGGGCAACAAGGCAGTGGACTGGCTCTTCCCCGAGTGGGAGATGTGGACCCAGTTCGTAAACATGGACACCAACCGGGCGCTGAGCCTGGACGGCCTGAAGAACTCCCATCCCATCGAACAGGCCGTGAAGAACCCCGCCGAGGTCAGCCAGCTCTTCGACGCCATCAGCTACAGCAAGGGCGCGTCGGTCATCCGCATGCTGGAGAATTTCCTGGGAGAAGAGACTTTTAGAAAAGGTCTGAACCGGTACTTGTCGGGCCACATGTACGACAACGCCCGGACCCAGGACCTATGGTCGGCCCTTGAAACAGAGTCCGGCCAGCCGGTAACTGCCATCATGGACTCCTGGGTGAAGCAGATGGGATACCCGGTGCTGCAGGTGGAATCCGAGCGCAGCGGAGGCAAGACAACGCTTTCGGTTACCCAAGAGCGGTTCGTTTACGACCGGCTGCTGGGCGAGAGCGAACCCGATACCGAGGTCTGGCGGGTGCCGATCAGCGCCAGCCAAGCCGGACAGGATTCCGGCATCACGGTCATGGACGGACGACAGGCCCAATTGGACGTCCCCGGCGGAACCGACGGCTGGGTCAAGTTGAACCCTCTGCAGACCGGCTTCTTCCGAGTTAATTACAGCACCGAGGACTGGCAACGGCTGGTCCCCCCGATAGAGTCGCTGGAACTGCATGCCACCGACCGGCTGGGCATCCAGAACGACGCCTATGCTCTGTCACGGGCCGGGCTCTTGCCAGTGACCCAGTTCCTGTCACTGGCGCAGGCCTACCGGAACGAAAATGACGCATCGGTCTGGAGCGACTTGGCCAGCAACCTGCGGGATATCGAGCAGCTGATCTCCGAAGACCCGGTGCATCCCAAGTATCAGGCGTTCGCCCGGGACATCTTCGGCCCTGCGGCGAAAAAGATCGGATGGGAACCCCAGTCCGGTGAGGGACACCTAGACGCTCTGCTGCGCTCCACCGTGCTGAGCCAGTCTGGCAGCTACCACGACCCAGACATCACTGCCCAAGCAACGGAGCGCTTCAACAAGTACCTGCAAGACAGAGATACCCTTGCGCCCGATCTGCGGGGCGTCGTCTTTGCCCTTGCGGCCCAATCGGGCGGCAAAGAAGTCTATGACAGCATCTGGGAATTAGAGGGCGAGACCGACCTGGCAGAGGAGAAGATCCGGCTGCTGATGGCCCTATCGCGTTTTCAAGAGCCGGAACTCCTGAACGCCACGCTGGCCGACTCACTGTCATCCAAGGTGCGCTCGCAGGACAGCATCACACTGGTGGCCGCGGTGGCCGCCAACCCCAAGGGCCGAAACTTGGCCTGGGATTTCGTGACGTCCAACTGGGCCGAGTTCGACCGGCGCTACGGCGGCGGCGGTTTCGGTCTCATGCGGCTGGTCTCCATCTGCAGCCATTTCAATTCTCAAGAGAAGGCCGACGAAGTTGATAGCTTCTTCGCCGAGCACCCGGCTCCCGCCGCCGAGCGGACCATCCGCCAGGCCCTGGAGCGGGTACGCCTGAACATCAAATGGCTGGAGTTGAACCGGCAGGAACTATCTAACTGGTTCGCCAAATAGCCCGATCCCTAAGATAAACGACTGAAATAAACGACTAAAACAGCCGGGTTTGGACTCCAACCCCGGCCGGCTGTAAGGCCATTAAATAAGGCAGATCAGTTCCATGAACGTCGGGCTGGTGCTACAATCGTAGTCTTGCGCTAGTCGAATACTATCCATTGATTGAACATTTATGACAACAAAATCACGCATAGATGAACTGAAATCGGCACTCGCCAATCGCCTGCTGGTGATTGACGGCGCCATGGGCACTGCCATCCAGGCTTACAACCTAGGCCCCGATGACTTCGGCGGCCTGGAATACGAGGGGTGTAACGAGTACCTGACTTTCACCCGGCCCGATGTCATTACAGAGATACATCAGAGCTACCTGGATGCCGGGGCCGACATCATTGAGACCAATACCTTCGGCTCAACCCCGGTGGTATTGGCCGAATACGAGTTGGCACATGAAGCCCGCCGGTTGAACCGCGAGGCGGCCGCTCTGGCGCGCACCGCGGCTGACGCCGCATCCACCCCCGGCAAGCTCCGGTTCGTGGCCGGTTCGATGGGCCCGACCACCAAGACGATATCAGTCACCGGCGGCATCACCTTCGAGGAACTCGCCAACGACTATCACATTCAGGCCGTCGGCCTCATCGAGGGCGGTGTTGATCTGTTACTGCTTGAGACCAGCCAGGATACATTGAACGTCAAGGCTGGCTTGGAAGGCATCGACCGGGCCTTCGCCGAACTAGGTCAGGAAGTTCCAGTGGCCGTGCAGGGCACCGTTGAACCCATGGGCACACTGCTGGCCGGTCAGGATGTTGAAGCCTTCTACACGTCCCTGGCCCACCGCGACCTACTCTGGATCGGGTTGAACTGCGCCACCGGCCCCAACTTCATGACCGACCACATCAGGTCTCTGGCCGCGCTGTCCAAGTTCCCCGTGGCCTGCGTCCCCAACGCCGGCATGCCCGACGAAGACGGGAACTATAACGAGACTCCAGAAGCCATGGCCGAGACCGTGGGCCGGTTTGCCGAGTCTGGTTGGGTCAACCTTGTCGGCGGCTGCTGCGGCACCGTCCCCAAACACGTAGAACTGCTGGTGGAGATGGCGTCCGGCAAGCCGGTCCGTCCCGGCATCGACTCTGCGGAGACACGCGTTTCAGGTATCGAGACCCTGCTGGTGGACGAAGACGTCCGGCCAGCCATCGTCGGCGAGCGCACCAACGTCTTGGGCAGCAGACGGTTTCGCCGCCTCATAGCCGAAGGCTCCTTCGAGGAAGCCGCCGAGATCGGCCGCCGCCAGATCAGGAACGGCGCCCACGTCCTGGACGTATGCCTCCAAGACCCGGACCGGGACGAAGCCGCCGATGTGACCAAATTCCTGGACCTCGTGACCAAAAAAGTCAAAGCTCCGATCATGATCGACTCCACGGACGCCGCGGTGATTGAGTTGTCGCTGAAGCGTCTCCAGGGCAAGTCAATCATCAACTCCATCAACCTTGAGGACGGCGAGGCCCGGTTCGAGATCGTCGTACCCATGGCCCGGCGTTATGGCGCGGCCCTCGTTGTTGGTTGCATCGACGACGACAAAGAGCAGGCCCAGGCCATCACCAAAGAACGAAAACTTGAGGTAGCCGTCCGCTCTGCCAAGCTCCTAAACGAGAAATACGGTATCCCGATGGAAGACATCATCTTCGACCCATTGGTCTTCCCAGTGGGCACGGGAGACCAGAACTATGTCGGCTCAGGCGCTGAGACCATCGAGGGCGTCCGGCTCATAAAAGAGAACCTACCAGGCGTGAAGACGATCCTGGGTATCTCCAACGTATCGTTTGGTCTACCTGCGGCAGGACGGGAAGTCCTCAACTCGGTATTCCTCTACCACTGCGTGCAGGCCGGTCTCGACATGGCCATCGTGAACTCAGAGGGAATGGAGCGTTACGCCTCAATACCGGAGGAGGAGCGCAAGCTGGCCGAGGACCTGATCTGGCCCAGCGGAGACGACCCGGTTGCGGCCTTTGCCGACCACTTCCGCGATAAAGCCCCCAAGGCAACCTCAGAAGAACGCAAGAACCTGCCTCTGGACGAACGCCTGGCCTTGGCGATAATCGAAGGTTCCAAAGAAGGGCTGGCCGAAGACCTGGACGAAGCCCTCACCGGCCGGTCGCCGTTGGAGATCATCAACGGCCCCCTGATGGACGGGATGGCCGAGGTCGGCCGTCAGTTCAACGCCAACCAATTGATCGTGGCCGAGGTATTGCAATCGGCCGAGTCCATGAAATTCTCTGTCACCCACCTTGAGCCGCACATGGAACAGTCGGAGAGTGCCATCAAGGGCAAAGTGGTGCTGGCCACGGTTAAGGGCGATGTCCATGACATCGGCAAGAACCTGGTCGAGATCATCATGGGCAACAACGGCTATAAGATCATCAACCTGGGCATCAAGGTCCCGCCCCAGGTCCTGATCGAAGCCGTTAAAGAACACCAACCCGACATGATCGGCCTGTCCGGCCTGCTGGTTAAATCAGCCACCATGATGGTCGAGACCGCTCAGGACTTTACCCAGGCGGGCATCACCTGCCCGGTGCTGGTGGGCGGCGCTGCGCTGTCCAACAGGTTCACTCGCCTCCGCATCGCACCCGAGTACGGCGGCCTGGTGGCCTACGCGCCCGACGCCATGACCGGGCTCGCCCTGGCCAACACCATCCAAGACGCCGACGAACGGGCCAAGCTGATCGCCACTCTGGACGAAGAAGCTGAGGCTATGGCAGTCGCCGACGCTGCGGCAAAAACCGATGAAGAAGAGGGAGAGCCCGTGCCGCCGGCTCAGGTAAGGCACGACTTCGACATTCCCAACCCGCCCGACCTGCGGCTTCATGTTTTGAAAGACCAGCCGTTGGATAAGATATTCCCCTTGATCAACCCGCAGATGCTCTACGTGAGACATCTGGGCTACAAGGGCCGGTTCGCCGATGACCTGGAAGCCGGGGGACCCGCGGCAGTGGATCTCCGGGAATCCGTGCGGAAAGTCGAGGACTTGATGTTGGCCCAAGAAGACATCAAGGCCAACGGAATATTGAAATTCTTCCCCGCTAATTCAGACGGTCGGCGAATACTGGTTCACGGTTCTGAAGATGGGAAGATAGCCGAGGAGTTCTACTTTGGCCGTCAGTCCCAGAGGGATGGCCTCTGCTTGGCTGACTACCTGCTGCCTCAGAGTAGCGGGCAGGCAGATTATGTCGGCATGTTCGTCGTTTCGATCGGTACGGGGGTCCGGGCTTTGGCTGAGAAATGGATGGCCGATGGTCAGTTCCTCAACTCTCACATCCTCTCCGCCCTGGCTTTGGAGAGCGCTGAGGGGTTCGCGGAATTACTCCATCAACAGATCCGGCAGATGTGGGGCTTCGGCGACCCGGCTGACACCACGCCACAGGACCTCTTCCGCACCCAGTACCGGGGCAAGCGGTTCTCATTCGGCTATCCGGCCTGCCCTAGATTGGAAGACCAGGAACAGCTGTTCCGGCTGCTTGATGTGTCGGCCAACCTGGACGTGGAATTGACCGAAGGCTACATGATGGACCCTGAGTCGTCGGTGTCGGCAGTGGTCTTCCATCACCCGGACGCCAAGTACTTCAACCTCAGCGAACGGGACATAGACCGGATGGAAAGCGAGATTTCCCAGCGGTAAGCGGAAACGGCCTTCCACTATTCGGAGAGGCTTCCGGGCTGGGCATGACTGCTGCGCGCCCGTCGACAGAGCTCAGGACGAACGGGTGGACGACCGGCTCGCTCTTTGTTTTGACGACCGAATCGCTCCCTCTCCGTTCGTGATGAGCTTGGATCCGTTCGTGGTGAGCCCGTCATTCGTTCGTGGTGAGCCAGTCGAACCACCGCTCCGAATCCGCTCCAGGGTTGACGGCCACCACTACCTACGGCATATAGTCCATATGCCCCGGCTGTCCTGCCGGTCGAATTCGCATTCCAAACCTTGGCGACTGGAGACGATGTGGAGCCTATAACTAAGATCGCTGACGAACTTGGCCTAGACCCAGAACACCTGATTCCCTACGGTCGTTACAAAGCCAAGATCTCTCTGGACGCCCTCAAAGACCCCGCCGACTACCGTGGCAAGCTGGTCGTTGTCACCGGCATCACGCCAACCCCGGCCGGCGAGGGCAAGACCACCACAGCCATCGGCCTTACCCAGGGCATGGGCCGTCTGGGTCACAAAGTTTCCGTCAACCTTCGTGAGCCGACCCTGGGGCCTATCTTCGGCATCAAGGGCGGCGGCACCGGCGGCGGCATGGCCCGCGTCGTGCCCGAAGACGAGATCAACATCCATTTCACCGGAGACGCCCACGCCGTTGGGTCGGCCCACAATCTTTTAGCCGCCCTGGTTGAAAACGAGGTGTTCCGGGGCGCGATTCCCGGCCTGGACGCCGGCGGACTGATGTGGAACCGGGTGACCGACGCCTCGGACCGTGGCCTGCGTCAAGTGGTCTCTGGAGTCGGCGGCTCGGGCTACGGCCCCCTGCGTGAGGCCCGCTTCGACATCGTGTCGGCCTCCGAGATCATGGCCATCCTGGCCTTGGCCGACGGCCCTGAAGACCTACGCGCCCGGCTGTCCCGCATAGTCGTCGGTGAGACCTCAGAGGGAGAACCGGTCACTGTTGACCAACTTGCCGTGACCGGGGCTTTGATGACCCTGCTCCACCAGACGGTGATGCCAAACCTGGTCCAGACCATGGAGGGCCAGCCGTCGATCATCCACGCCGGTCCCTTCGGCAACATCGCCCATGGCTGCAGTTCGATCATCGCCGACAAGATGGCCCTGAGTTACGCCGACTACGTCATCACCGAGGCTGGGTTCGCCTCCGATCTGGGCTTCGAGAAATTCATGCACATCAAGACCCGCCAGAGCGGACTGCTGCCCAGCGCTGCGGTATTGGTAGCCTCCGCCCGCGCCCTGAAATGGCACGGCGGCGTCCGCAGACGGGACCTGGAAAACCCGGACCCGGCAGCGGTGCACACCGGCGGCGACAACCTGATCCATCATGTGGGCATCGTCAAGGGATTCGGTCTGCCTTGCGTGGTGGCCATCAACCGGTTCGGCAGCGATTCACCCGAAGAACTAGCAGCCGTGAAGCAGATCGCACTGGACGCCGGGGCCGACGCGGCGGTGGAATGCGACGGATTCGCCCAGGGCGGGGCTGGTGGCGAAGAACTGGCTCAGGCCGTGGTCGACGCAACCAAAGGCGACCCGCAGATCACCTACGCCTACCCCGCCGACGCCTCTGCTGAAGACAAGGTGCTGGCCCTGGCCCAGAAGATCTACAACGCGGCCGACGTGAGCTGGTCTCCAGAGGCACGCCGACGGCTACGGTATTTCGAGTCCAAGGGTTGGGGCGGCCTGCCCATCTGCATGGCCAAGACACATCTGTCCATATCCCACGACCAGACACTGAAGGGACGTCCAAGTGGCTACACCTTCCCCATCACAGACATTCGTGCGTCTGTTGGCGCGGGTTTCCTCTACGCCTTGGCCGGCCGCATCGAGACCCTGCCCGGGCTCCCCTCGCGGCCACGGGCGCTGGACATGGACGTTACGCCCGATGGCGAAGTGCTGGGCCTAAGCTAGCCGATCATTATTTCTCTAGGGCTTGGTATTTAGATGCAAGACGACAGACGCACCAGAGTCATCATCATGGGGGCCGCCGGCCGCGACTTCCACAACTTCAACGTCGTTTTCAGGAACGACCCGTTGACCCGTGTCGTCGCCTTTACGGCCGCGCAGATTCCCGACATCGCCAACCGCACCTACCCGGCCGCTCTCAGCGGTCCACTCTATCCCGGCGGCATACCCATCTTGGATGAGTCGGAGTTAATCCCGCTGATCAAGCGGGAGCGAGTGAACTGGGTATATTTCTCACTACAGCGACGTCTCGCATCAGGACGTGATGCACAAGGCGTCGATGGTGATAGCCGCCGGGGCCAGCTTCGGGTTCCTTGGCCCAGAAAGCACCTGGATCGAGTCCCGCAAACCAGTCATCTCGGTCTGTGCTGTCAGGACCGGTGTTGGGAAAAGCTCGGCCACGCGCCGGATAGCACGGTTCTTTCTGGATCGGCGGCGTCAGGTCAGCGTCATCCGCCACCCGATGTCCTATGGCGACCTGGAGGCCCAGAGGGTGCAACGCTTCGGCGAGATGGAAGACCTGGAACGGTTCGAAGCGACCATCGAAGAACGGGAAGAATACGAACCCCTGTTGCGAATGGACATCGCCGTCTTTGCCGGGATCGATTATCACACCATCCTCCACCACGCCGAGGAAGAGGCCGACCTGATCATCTGGGACGGCGGCAACAATGACCTGCCCTTCGTGCGGCCGGACCTCCACGTAGTGCTGGTGGACCCGCACCAGGCCGGCGACGAGACAACCTACCACCCAGGCGAGGCCAACCTGCGGATGGCTGACTTGGTCATCATCAACAAGGCGGACAGCGCAAGCCCGGACCAGCTTGCCCGGGTGCAAGCAGCGGTGGCGTCCGCAACCCGGCCAAATATCACGGTAGTGCTGGCAGACTCGGTGCTTACCGTTGCCGACACCGCCCAGGTCAGGGGAAAGCGGGTGTTGGTGGTTGGCGACGGGCCGACCCTAACCCACGGCGGGATGGCCTACGGGGCCGGCACCATCGCGGCCCGCAAGCTGGAAGCAGCCGAGATCGTCTCCGGCCGCCAGTTTGCCGTCGGCAGCATCGCGAGTGCCTTTCAAACGTACCCGCACATGGAAGAAGAAGTGCCTGCCCTGGGCTACAGCCCGGAGCAGTTGGCAGACTTAGAGGCGACCCTGAACGCCGCTGATGCCGACCTTGTCCTCTACGCCACCCCGGTGAATCTGGGCCAGCTAATATCCGTCAACAAGCCCATGGTGTCCGTGGAATACGAGATGCAGGAAAGGGGCGGCGAGCTGATCGAGATTCTGGATGATTTCGACTTTCAACGCCTGACAGGCAGATAACCTGGTAAGCCATAAACTGTAAATATCGGTCCCAAACCCGCTGGATATCACCAAGGAAACAACATGCGAATAACAATGATCCACGCCATAGCCGAGTCCATCGCGCCGGTGCAGCTGGCCTTTGGCGAGGAATTCCCAGAAGCTGAAGTCATCAACGTCATGGACGAAGGTCTGCTGGTCGATTTTGGCGGCGAAATAACGCCACAACTGCGACGCCGGATGAGCAATCTCATCGGCTACTGCCAAGACAACCAGGCCGACGCCATTGGCCTGGCCTGCTCGGTCTACGCCCCGGTGGTCGACTCGGCCAAGGACCTGGTAGACATACCCCTGGTGTCGTCCTACGGGCCGGTGATGGCCGACGCCGTTAAAGCCGGGACCAGGGTTGGGTTGATCGCCTCCGTCGCGGCCACCCTGCGCGACGCGGAGCACTACCTGAGACTGGCAGCCGAGGAAGCGGGGAAAGAAGTTGAACCGGTGATCTGTCTGGCCGAAGACCTGATCACAGTGTTCCGGGCCGAGGGACTCTCCGGACTTGAGCGCCGTCTGGAAGAAGAGGTCTTGAAGCTGGCCCCGGACGTTGATGTTGTCCTGCTCGGCCAGTTCTCCTTCGCCGCAGCCCTGGCCCACCTGCAAAAGGTGTCTCCCGTGCCGGTGCTTTCCGCCCCCCACAGCAGCGCCCGTGCCCTGAAGGCAATGCTGGGGTAAGTCCTGCCCAGGCCATTCGGGCAGAACAAACAAGTTCGACGTCGAAGACCAAAAATCCCCCCGGAGCCCCCCTTTGCAAAGGGGGGTTGGGGGGATTTCCGTTGCTCCGCCAGAACCCCCGTTGATGCTTTCGTGCCCCAACCACACTTGCGGCTCGGAGCCTGGGCAACTATGATGCCTCCAATCAGAAGCAGTCTCAGGAGGCGCCCATGGCCCCCAGCAAAGAACTGGATACCGTACTAGAGATGATTCGCGTCAGGGTCGCAGAGGTCCGGAAGACCATCGACGACGACCGGCTGTCCTACGAAAGGATCATGTCGGTCCTGCCCATGGACGACGACATCGAGACTGAACGGGTGGGTGTGAATGGAATACCCGCCGAGTGGATCAGCGCCCCCGAGTCCGAAAAAGACCGGGTTATTCTGTACCTCCACGGCGGCGGCTATCTGTTCGGCTCGGCTCGAACGCACCGGGTGATGCTGGCCCACATGGCCAGGGCAGCCAAGGCGCGGGTCTTGGCGCTCGATTACCGCCTGGCCCCGGAGATACCCTTCCCGGCGCCGGTGGAAGACTCTGTTTCCGCCTACCAATGGCTACTGGGCCAGGGAATCGCCGCCGAGAAGATGGCGTTTGCCGGCGACTCGGCCGGTGGCGGTCTGGTGGTCGCGGCGCTGGTGGCCTTACGGAGCGTGGGAGAACCCATGCCTGCCGCTGCAATCTGCATATCGGCCTGGGCCGACATGGAGTCCACCGGCGAGTCCCAGACCACCAACGCAGAGGCCGACCCTTCTGTTTCCAAAGAGCGCCTACTCAAGATAGCCAAGGTCTATCTGGCTGGCAAAGACCCCAGAGCGCCGCTGGCGTCGCCGATCCACGCCGACCTCACGGGACTGCCTCCCCTGCTGCTCCAGGTGGGCGGAATCGAGGTATTGCTAGACGATTCCACTATGCTGAAGGCCAGGGCCAAGGAAGCCGGGGTGCCGGTGGAGATGGAAGTCTGGGACGACATGCCCCACGTCTGGCATCACTACGCCCCCATCCTGCCCGAAGCACGCGAAGCCATCGGCAAGATCGGGGAATTTGTCCTACAACACACAGCGTAAATCCCCTGATCCCCATTCTCAGAGAAAGCAAATCCAAGTCCTCCTTTCGTAAAGGGGGATTTCCGGCAACCTAAGCGGAACGCCCCTCAACCTTTCCTCCCTCGCCGGAGAAAGAACCAATGACGAAATTTAGGAGAATAAAATGATCTACGATTACCGGGTCTATACGATGAAGCCGGGGGCTACCGCCGAGTACCGGGCCGGAGTGAAGGAACTCAGCCTGCCAATCCGACAGCGCCACGGTGTTGCCCTGGCCGGGTGGTACTGGAGCGAGATCGGCGCGTTGAACCAGGTTGTGCATATCTGGGGCTATGAGAACGCCAAGCACATGGAAGAAGCCAAGCACGCCTTTCACAGCGACCCGGAATGGACCCAGAAATACATCCCCAGGGCCCAGGGACTCGTGGAGTCTCAGAAGACGTCGACCATGAACACCTCCGACTTCGCGCCGGTCTACCCGGTCCAGGCCGAAGTCCCGGCCGACGGCACCCCGGAATTCATGCGGAAGAACAAGATGGTCTTCGACTACCGCACCTACACCTTCAAGCCCGGCGGTATCCCCGCCTACATGGCTGCGGCCGGCGAGGTGGCCGTACCCATCCGGAAACGCCACGGAATCAAGCTGGCCGGGTGGTATTACAGCGACGTCGGCGACCTGAACCAGGTAACCCACATCTGGGCCTACGACGACCTGAAGCACTTCAAAGAAGGGAAAGACGCGGTGGCTGCCGACCCCGAATGGACCGACGTATACATCCCCCGGGTCAGGGGTTTGCTGGTCGCGCAGAATACCTTCTTGATGAACACGGCCGAGTTCGCGCCGGTTCCAGAATAGCTACCAGCTAACAGCGGCTCGTCTAGGGAATCAGACAACTGGCAGGGGTCAGTCAATGCTCCAATTGGGGTTGCGGCTGGCCTCTGTTTTTAGATGCTCGACGATCCAGTCCTTCACTGATTCCGCGACATAAAAGGCGGGCAAAAGCAGGTCACCGTCTTCAAAGACCTGGCCTTCTGATCTCGCCTGGTCTGCTGACTTTGACCCCGGCAGCATCCTTATCCCAACCCTCAAGTTGGCTACCGTGGGGTCGATGCCACGGAGAAAGGTCAGTTTCTGCTCCACGGTCTCTCGGGTCTCTCCGGGTGCGCCAAAGGTCTGACCGACGGTATAAGGCAGACCACCTTCCTCACACAAGCGGCAAACTTGCTGCATCTGGCCGAGGCGCACGCCTAGGTCCCCCGGATCGAGGGCATCGACCACCAGATCGCCGATTATCACCAGGCCGCACCCCGAATTCTTCATTAGGCTGATCAGCTCAGGGTCGCAATCCCGGGGTACCAACCCGGTGTTCCACTCTATGTTCATGTCGGCGTCGATCAGAGCTTGGCAGAAGGACTTGGCGTGGTCGGCCGGCACGTTGAACCCGTTGGCGATGAAGAAGAATTTACTCAGCCCCAGCCGCTCCTTCATGTCCTTCACCTCAGCGACGACCTCTTGGATGGGCCGCAGGTTTTTCTCGACAGGCTGGTCCCCGAACCATTTGGTGATCACGCCGATGCCGAATCCTGCCTCGGCGTACTTCTCCAAGTCCAAGTCTTCCAGGCGCGGGGGCTTCATGACGGCGGAAGTCGACTGTGTTTCGGTCACCGTGATCTTTCCATCTACCCGGTACACCAGGCCGGGCAAGTCATGGTACGGCTCCCCGCTTTCGATACGGTCAGCCAAGTCGGCGAAAGCATCTCCACCGCTGCCAAAGATGCCCACATCGGGCCCAACGATATCGAAGCACTTGTCCGGGAGGATGCTGAAAGCTGGGCCTCCGCAGACGATCGTGGCTTGGCTGATCGACCGAATCAGGTCGGTGACCTCTTTGGTGATGGGAAGAACCGACTCGGGGTTCAGGTTACTGCCGTTGTCCAAGTTCCGTAGGGACAGACCTACCATGTCGGGCTGAAAGTCCTTCACCGCCCGCTCGACGTCGTCGGCATAGTCATCGCTAAACATCAGGTCAAGCATCCTGGTGGTATGTCGCTCCGGGTCCAGGTACCCAGCGATGTAGGCCAGGCCCAACGGGAGCGGCTGGGCCTGAATATTGTTCATGTAGCGCCCGTGGCGATTGGTCGCGATCAATAGAATCTTCATAGGTTTCTCCGGTCCAAAGAAAATCCCCGGCGTTATGGGCGCCGGGGATTTTCGTATTACTTGCTGCTCCTATCTTACAGCTTAGTTATGACAACCCCGGGCCTGTATGTCCCAGACCACTTCCACCTTGCCGCCGCGCAGGCCGATAAAGCGGTCCCAGCGGCTGACCATGGCGTCCTGCTGGGCGGGAATGAGCAGCACCTGGTCGCCCACTTTCAGGTTGGCGGCCGGGTCAACCTTGAACACCGAGTGGTCGCTGTCCATGTTCTCGACGGTCACGCCGGGCCGGTCGAACACCGTGGGCATGCCCGATAGGCTGCTGACGGCACGGACACCGGCGTCTCCGATGGCCACGCCGGGGCGAGGGGTGCTGATGATCGTGGTGAGTATCTTCCCTGCGTAATGGAACTCGGTCATGTAGCTGTAGTGGGTCTCCATCATCAGGTAGCTGCCGCCCTGAATCTCGGTCACGCCGGGTATGTCGGCGGCGACGTCGTAGCTCCAAGTCTCGCCGGTGGACACGATATCTATGGGGATGCCAACACTCTCGATGGCGTCCTTCAGGTCAATCACGCCCTTGATGGTGCGCGCGGCCTCGACAGCCCGGTCTTCCCGGTCGGGCATGTCGGGGATGGTCTGGTGGCTCATGACGCCCCGGAAGCGCAGTCCCGGCAACGACGCGATCTCCTTGGCCAATGCCACTCCTTCAGCTGTATCCCGGACGCCACAGCGGGCCAGTCCGGTCTCCAGTTCGATAACTACGCCGACTTCCACCCCGCGGGCCTGAGCGGCCTTGGAGAGGTTTCGAGCGTTGTTCGCCTGGTCGCAGGCCACCAGCATCTCGGCCTGGTCAGCCAGGGCGCAGAGCCGTTCGATCTTCATCGGCTCGATGATCTCGGATGTTATGAAGACGCTGGGGATACCACCGTGGACCATGACTTCGGCCTCGGACACTTTGGCGGCACAGACGCCGCCCACGGTCCCGCCGCGCCGGATCTGTCGGTGGGCGATGGCCGGGGTCTTGTGGTTCTTGGCATGCCCCCGGAGCTTGGCGCTGTGGTTGCGGTAGGTATCGGCGATGACGTCCATGTTGTTGTCCAAGTCATCCATGTCGATGATCAGACAAGGGGTGTCCAGGTCTTCCATTGGTGTCCCCGGTGTCGGCTGGTAATGCTCGTTCATAAAAAACTCCGTGAATAATCCGCGAAAAAAGTCCGTTGCTGAATGCTTTCGGAAATCCCCTACCCCCGCTTTACGAAATGGGGAAAGTTTGGAGCCCCCCTTTCGTAAAGGGGGGTTGGGGGGATTTAAGCTAATCTTCCCCGGGCTGAGATGGGCCAGAAGCCTTCCAATTTGCCATTTTTGGCGGCCCTAAAGTAATCGTATTGGTTGACGCTGGCGCCCAGCTCGTAGGGTATGAGCCAGGCTTTGTCGCCGGCGTTCAGCTGTTTCTGGGCGTCGCCTTCCAGATCCACGATGCCGTGTTCAGCGGAGAACCGGGTTGCGGTCCCACCTTCGATACCTTCGAGTACCGGACGGCCTTGGTCGGGAGCGGTCGCCTTGTGGCCAGCGTCCAACACGGCCATGCCGTCGATGGGGTGGGAGATCACCGACGCAAGTATCTTGGCTGCCGGGTTCAGTTCGGGCAGGAACGACTTAAGTCGGTGGTCCATCAATGGGTAACGCCCGGCCCGGACCTCGGTCACCCCGGACATCTGGATGGCCACGGCGTAACAGTGGGTGCCACCAACGCTGACCACCGGCACCGTTAGGCCCGCTTTTTCCATGGCCTCCCGGCTGTCCACGACTATCTGCAGGTTGGCACGCGTCTTAGTCTCATGCTGGGCGGGGTCGTCGTCGCCTTTTGGTCCCGGCACCGAGCCCATGATGCCTTCCAACTTAAGTCCTGGCAGTCCGGCGACCTTCTGGGCCAGAGCGACTGCCTCTGCGCCGGGGGTGATGCCACAGCGTCCCATGCCAGCATCGATCTCGACCAGCACCCGTAGCTCCACACCGGCCGCAACCGCGCCGGAGGATAGCTGTTCGGCGTTGTCGGCGTTATCTACAGCGATGCCGACGCTGGTCAGACCCGCTAAAGCGCAGAGCCGCCGGATCTTGGAGACGGTCACCACCTGGTTCGCCAGTAGAATGTCGGCAAATCCGGAGTGGGCAAAGACTTCCGCCTCCCCCAACGTGGTCACGGCGATGCCGCCGTTGGTGCCTCCAGCATTCAGTTGCCGCCGGGCTATCTGCGGGCACAGGTGGCTGGTGACCACCGGTCTCGCCTTTACTGCGGTGGCCGCGAAGTAGCCCTGAAAGGTCTGGATGTTCTTGTCCATGACATCCAGGTCCAGAACCAAAGCCGGGGTGTCCAGCTCTTCGACCGGGGTGCCAACCGGCTGGAAAATGGGTCGTTCCATAGATTGCTCTCTCCAACAACCACCGGGGTCGTTCAATAACTTATCGGGCACGCGGGACAGGTGGGCAGAAGAATACCATAATCGAGGCGCAGGAATCAGGACGCAGGCGTAGGCGCGGTTGCAATTCCCTACCGCCGGTGCAACAATCTCAGCGGCTGCCAAGGCAGCTATTTTCCGGAGATTTTTACATGCCTGGACTGTTGGAAGGGGTCAAGGTCTTGGACCTGACCCACTATATAGCCGGACCATACTGCACCAAATTGCTGTCCGGCCTGGGCGCTGACGTCATCAAGGTCGAGCGCCTCGATTTGGGAGACGGTGTCCGGTGGCTGGGCCCGTTTGCGTCGGGGGAAATCCCCCCTGGCCCCCCTTTACGAAAGGGAGGGAATAGTGCCCCTGAAGATGGGGCTTGGTTTCTTTATTTGAATACGGCCAAGCAGAGCGTTGCTTTGGATTTGAAGTCGGCTGAAGGTCGAAGAGTAGTTTTGGAGTTGGCGGCCAAGGCCGACATCCTGGTTGAGAACTTCGCCCCCGGCGGTTTGGACAGCCTGGGGCTTTCTTATGCTGTCTTACAAAAGGCCAACCCGGCGCTGGTTGTGACGTCGATATCCAACTTCGGACAGACCGGGCCCTACCGGGACTGGAAGGCATCGGAGTTGAACCTCTACGCCATGGGCGGGCTGATGAATATCACCGGAGAACCGGAGCAAGAACCCCTGAGAGAGGGTATGCCATTGGCCCAGCTTGGCGCGGGGCAGAACGCCTTCGCCGCCACCATGGCCGCCCTGATGTACGCCGAGGAGACAGGCGAGGGCCAGCAGATCGACCTGTCCATCGCCGAATACGCCACCAACATCCTCGAAAACGCGCTGATGCAGTTCAGCTACTCAGGCCAGGAGTACAGCCGGGTGGGCAACCGGGGCTACGGCCGGGCCGCCTGGGGTATCTACCCCTGTCTGGACGGCCACGTCGGCATCATCGCCGGGCCGGACCACCGATGGCCGGAGGTGGCGCGCATCATGGAACGGGAAGAACTGTCCGACCCCCGTTTCACATCCCGGGCCGGACGGCTGGAGCACGCCGACGAGGTCGACGCCTACATGCTGCCCTTCTTGATCGACAACAACAAAGTAGACATCTTCAAGGCCGGCCAGGAGAGCGGACTGGGTTTCAGCTTCGTTGCCACCATGCAAGACATCCTCCAGATGGAACAACTCCTGGACCGGAAGTATTTCGTTGAGATCGACCATCCAGTGGCCGGAAAGTTGACCTACCCCGGAGCCCCTATCATGCCCGAAGACAGTATCGACGCCTGGGTATTCCGGCGCGCGCCACTCCTCGGCGAGCACACATCGCAGGCGCTGACCTCCTGGCTTGGCTACTCCGAGCAGCAGGTGTCCGACCTGGTGCAGCAGGGCGCGGCTGGCCAAAGCGAGGGGGTATAACCATGCAGAAACAACCGGAAAGGATGCCCCTCAAGAACTACCGGGTGCTGGACCTCTCCCGTATCTGGGCTGGGCCTTACTGCACCAAGATCTTCGCAGACATGGGCGCCGAGATCATCAAGATGGAGTCTCTAAGTGTCTACGATTCCCACCGCGGCCCCGTCAGCCCGGCCCGGGGCATCGCCGCCTATCCCGACGGCGAACCAGGGGAAGAACCCTGGAACCGGAACGGCTGGTTCAACTGCCTGCATATGTCCAAGTACGGTGTGACTTTAGAGCTTACCAAGCCCGAAGGCAGAAGAGTCTTCGAGCGGTTGGTTTCCATCAGTGATGTGGTGATCGAGAACTTCCGGCAGGGAAGTCTTGAACGGCTGGGCTACACCTATGAGGAACTGCGAAAACACCGGCCCGACCTGATCTACGTCTCCATGCCGGCCTTCGGCAACACCGGTCCCTGGAAGGGCTATCTGGGCTACGGCATCGGCCAAGAGCAGCTATCCGGCATGGCCCACATGACCGGCTACCGGGGCGAAGGGCCCATGAAGTCGGGCATCAACCACGGCGACCCCATAACCGGCTCCCACGCCGCCGGGGTGCTGATGGCGGCCCTGCGACACCGCCGCAAGACCGGCAAGGGCATGTACATCGACGTCTCACAGCAGGAGTCTTCGGTCGCACTGATGGGGCCGGAGGTGCTGGCCTATCAGATGACCGGACAGGAGCCGGAACGCCTGGGCAACCGCTCCCGTTGGTACGCACCGGCCAATAGCTACCCCTGCGCCGGCGAGGACCGCTGGGTGACCATCGCGGCCACCAACCAGGAACAGTGGAAGAGTCTTGCGAAAGCCATGGACGCGGCGGGTATGGTCGATGACCCTCGGTTCGCCACCGCTGAGGGCCGCCGGGAAAACCACGACGACCTGGACGCCGTGATCTCCGAATGGACGATGGGTCAAGAAGCGTCCGAAGTCACACAGAAACTTCAGAATGCGGGCGTTCCAACCGGCCCGGTGCTACGTGGGCCAGACCTACTGAAAGACGCTCACTACAAGGACCGAGGCACGTTTGTCACAGTGGACCACCCCCAGGTCGGCCCCAAGCAGTACCCGGGCATACCCTGGCGGATGTCGGCCACCCCTGGGACCGTCCGCTGGCCGTCCCCGACCTTGGGACAGCACAACCGGGACGTCTACGGCGAGTTGCTGGGCCTAACGGGGCCGGAGATTGACCAACTGGAGCAGACCGGAATCATCGGGACCAAGCCCACCGGCTCCCGAATCATCTAACTTTTGACCGCGCGAACCAGCTTCATCAACCCGCCCAGGCCCTTCGACGGAGCTCAAGACGAACGGTGTATCACGCCAGCGAGTCTGCCGGCTCTAGAATCATGTAACTTGTGTTGCAGGAACCAGCGTCGCCATTTCCGCTCATGGTGAGCCTGTCGAACCACATTCAGTGCGCCCTTCGACAAGCTCAGGGTGAGCGGGTGGCTGGAAAGGCGTAATGTGCAGGTAGGTAGGAATTCACGTCCTGATGGGATCTTCTATGGCTGGGTGATCGTCGCGGTCATGTGGCTGGTCAACTTCTCCACCATGGCCACCGGTAGCCTGAGCTTCGGCCTGTTCGTGATACCTATGGGCGGCGAGTTGGGCATGAGCCGTGGCCTTTTGGGCTGGGCGGTCACCGCTCGGCAGTTGGCCGCAGGGATCTCCAGCTTCCTCGTGGGACGCCTCATCGACCGTTACGGCCCCCGCGTTCTGATTCCCGTATCCGCGACCATAATCGGTATTGCACTGCTGGCCATGAGCCGGGTCGACTCGCCCTGGCAGGTCATCGCCATATTCGGTCTCATGGGTTTGACCGGTCTGGCTGCTCCCCAAAACATCATGACCTCTGTGCCGGTGGCCAAATGGTTCGACCGGAAAAAGGGTCTGGCACTGGCTCTAGCCGTCACCGGGCTGGGCATCGGCGGCGTTTTCTTCCTTCCCTTCACCCAATGGCTGCTGGGCAGCGTGGGTTGGCGCACCACCTGGGTCATCATGGCCGTGATGTTCATGGCGATGTCGGTCCCACTGTCGGCCATCTTCCTACGCAGGCAGCCAGAGGACATGGGACTGGAGACTGACGGCAGACGGCCGGCTCCCGGTCTGGCTGGGCGCGCGGGACAAGCCGGACCCGCAGTACCTGAAGAGGTCTCATGGACCGTCCAGGAGGCGTTCCGGACCGCCACCATGTGGAAATTGCTCTTGGCCTTCGCTCTTGCCGGGATAGCGCAGGGAGAGACCAGCGTCCACCGGATACCTTACTGAATCGAAAACGGGTTCGACGCCCAGATCGTTTCGTTCTCTTTCGCCGGCGACGCCGGCGGCGCGGCGACCATGGCGTTGTTCGCCGGGTGGATGGCCGACCGGATTCCCATCCGAGTCATAGCTGTTGGGTCGTTCACTGGTCTGGCTCTGGCAATGGGATTTGCGTTGATCGGGCGCAATGAATTCTTTCTCTTTGCCTCCGGTATCACCTTTGGCCTCTCGGTAGGCGCAGGGCTGATCGTCCACTCCTATATATTCGCCGAGTATTTCGGCCGGACATTCCTGGGCAGCATCCGGGGTATCGTGCTGCCGGTCATGTTGATCAGCGCGGGCCTCGGCGCCCCATTGGTGGGATACATCCATGACAGCACAGGGAACTACATCTCATCCTGGTGGTTGATCCTGACCCTCAATCTGCTGGCGGCCCTGGTCATCAGCAGCGCAACCAAGCCTTCGCCGCTGGTCAGAATGGAGACTACTCCGGACAAATCCACGCTTTAATACACTCGCCCAGAGCTATACAATAACTGCGGCCAACCCGGCCACAAAAAGCTAAAAACTGACAGCTGATAGCTGACAGCTAATTTTGGAGGCACTGAAATGGCAGATGAAGTAATTTACGAGATCAAAAACAGCATCGCCTATATAACCCTGAACCGGCCCGAGAAGCTGAACGCCATCGACCCGCCCATGCGCCAACAACTATGGGACTCGTTCCAGGACGTCAAGAACAACCCCGAAGTCCGCTGCGCCATCGTCACCGGCGCCGGACGGGCCTTTTCCACCGGACACGACCTGGTCGCCATGGCCGCTGGGCACGCCAATGAGGGACCAAGCACCGGCGACCTGTACGTCGTCCAGTCCAACATCTACAAACCGATCATCGCCGCCATCAACGGCGTCTGCCTGGCCCAGGGCTGCGGTATCGCCCTCGGCAGCGACATCCGTATCGCGTCGTCCAAGGCCGAGTTCGGCTGGCCCCAAGCCAAGCGGGGCATATCCTCAGTCAGCGGACCGGCCCTGCTTTCCGCAGTTGTGCCCAAGAACATCGCCTTCGAGTTCCTATTCACCGGCGATTTCGTCAACGCCCAAAAAGCGCTGGAGCTGATGCTTGTCAACTATGTTGTGGAACCGGACGAGGTGATGCCCAAGGCCGAAGAGATGGCCAAAAAAATCATCGCCAACGCCCCGCTGCCCATCGCCGCCATCAAAGAGGCTTCCATCAAGGGCGCCGAGATGGGACTGGAAGAACGGGTGAAATTCGCCGGGCAAAAGCGCAACGAAGTGCTCGAGAGCGAGGATGCCAAAGAGGGCGTGCTGGCCTTCGCCGAGAAGCGCGCTCCGGTCTGGAAGGGCCGTTAAATCCGACAACCGCTCGGTCACTCTCCGACCGTTCGTGGTGAGCCCCGTCGAACCATGGGTGCGCAAGGACCGAAGCCCTTCGACAGGCTCAGGACGAACGGTTTAGCAATGATTGTCATATTGTTCTCAATTTTAAAATGCCAACAAACGCTCAAAACACTGACACGTTAGCCTTGAAGGCTGGGATGCTGATGGCTAGGATGGGGCCGTGCTTGACCAACTGAAGGCATATTTCGGTTTCGACCGGTTCCTACCCCTCCAAGAAGAGATCATCGCCAAGGTGCTCGCCAAGCGCGACACCCTGGTGTTGATGCCGACCGGCGGCGGAAAGTCCCTCTGCTACCAACTTCCGGCCCTGCGCTTCAAGGGACTGACGCTGGTCGTCTCTCCGCTCATCGCCCTGATGAAGGACCAGGTGGACGGTCTCGTGGCCAACGGAGTCCCGGCCGGGCTGCTGAACAGCACCCTCGCGCAACAAGAAGCCAACCAGGTACAGGAACAGGCCCGCCTAGGCAAGATCAAGATCCTCTATGTGGCCCCGGAACGATTGGCTCTGCCGGGATTCCAACGGTTCTTGCAATCCCTGGAAGTCAGTCTCATCGCCATCGATGAAGCCCACTGCATCTCCGAGTGGGGCCACGACTTCCGGCCCGACTACCGCAACCTAAAAGCCCTGCGCCAAAACTTCCCCGGCGTGCCGGTCATCGCCCTGACCGCCACCGCCACCGAGCAAGTACGGGAAGACATCGTCAACCAATTGGCCCTCTCGAAGCCGGAGATATTCATCTCCAGTTTCAACCGTCCCAATCTGACTTATACCATCCAACCCAAGACCGAACCCCTGGGCTCGCTGCTGAATCTTCTGGAGAAGCATAAGGGCGGATCGGCCATCATCTACCGCTTCTCCCGAAAGGCCACCGAGGAGACGGCGCTGGAGCTATCGGAGCGCGGCTTCAACGCCCTGCCCTACCACGCCGGGCTGGAACGGGACCTGCGGCGGGAGACCCAGGAGAAGTTCATCAGAGACCAGGTGCAGATCGTGGTGGCGACCATCGCATTCGGCATGGGCATCGACAAGCCCGACGTGCGGTTGGTGGTCCACTATGACCTGCCCAAGACGGTGGAGGGCTACTACCAGGAAACGGGCCGCGCCGGACGTGACGGACTGCCCAGCGACTGCGTGCTGTTCTATTCCTACGGCGACCGCTCCAAACAGGAATATTTCATCAGCCAGATCGAGGACGACGAGGAACGGGACAAGGCCCACACCAAGCTGGACCAGATCCTGGCGCTGTGCGACCTGCAGACCTGCCGCCGCGCCTACCTGATGGAATACCTGGGGGAGTCATGGCCGAAGACCGATTGCGGCGGCTGCGACATCTGCTTGCTGCCACGCGAGGAATTCGACGCCACGGAGATCGCCCAGAAGATTCTGTCCACCGCCATTCGCACCGGCGAGCGGTTCGGCGTGAATTATCTGGTGGACGTGCTGCGGGGGGCCGCCAACAAAGCCGTCCGGACCAGGGGCCATCACGAGCTGCCGGTGTTCGGAATCTCTCGGGACGTCGATTCCGAGGAGCTGAAAGAGATGGTGCGTTCGATGGTCACCAACGGGCTGTTGGCCCAACAGGGCAGCGGTTATCCAACCCTGGCGGTCTCAGCCAAGGGAAAGGCGTTCTTGAAGAACAGGGAGACCCTGACCCTCACCCGCCCAAAGCCCACAACCCCAGTGCGGCCGCCGGCTGCTCCCGGAGACAGAGAGACGGCCTACGACACCAAATTGTTCGATGAATTGGCCGCGCTCCGCCTGGAGATCGCCGTAGACAGGGAGGTACCAGCCTACCAGATCTTTGGTAACAAGAGCCTGCAACAGATGGCCTTCCACATGCCTCGGAACGAGTTCGAGTTCTCCAAGATATCGGGCGTTGGGGACGTCAAACTTCGGGATTTCAGCGAGCGTTTCCTGGAGGTCATCAACGAATACATGGGGGCCAACGGGCAACCGGTGTCCGTAGAACGCCTGCCTGTATCGGCGCCCAAGAAGAAACCCAAGGGCATCAGCATGAGCATCCGCGCAACCAAGGACCTGGTTGCGCAGGGTCTATCGTTTGAAGAAGTTGCCGAACAACGGGGTATCAACGAGACGACTATCCGCAGCCATCTGGAGCGGTTCATTCAGGAGGGCGGCCAGGTAGACCTGGGACACCTGATGCCTTCTGAAGACCGGCGCCTCAAGATAGAAGCTGCATTCAAAGAGATGGGCGAGGCCCGCCTAACCCCCGTCCGGGACTTCCTGGGCGACGACTACACCTGGGACGAGCTCGCCGTCGTCCGCATGGACATGCGCCAGCGGGAATATCAAGGCGAGCCGGTGGGGTAAGGGTGTTCGCTAGCTCATTGACTGCGATTACTTAGTCGTAAGCCGCCGACTTTCCACTCATCCTCCCCTTCCGTGGAAAAATGTCTAAGGACCCTCGCAATGGGATATTACGTGTACATCCTCAGATGCTCTGATGGCTCTTATTACACGGGCCACTCCGATCAGATAGAAGCCCGGCTGGCCGCCCACCAATCGGGGAAATTCCCTGGCTACACTTACGAGCGTCGGCCGGTGGAGTTGGCATTCTTGGAGGAAATGAGTTCAAGAGACGATGCTTTCCGACGTGAGCGTCAGATCAAGGGCTGGTCTCGTGCCAAGAAAGAGGCATTGATGGCGCAAAATTGGGAGCAGTTGGTTCGCCTTTCTAGGAGTACGGTTTACGTATCTAAACTGACCTGAAAACAGCCACGTGGTTCGACAGGCTCACCATGAGCGGCCGAGTGGGCTCACCATGAGCGGCCGGGTGGGCTGGCTGTGGGCACATGGTTGGGCTGGATGTGGGCCGGATTGGTGGGCTGGCTATCGGCAGATGGTTGGGCTAGCTATGGGCACACGGTTGGTTTGGCTATGGGCAGATGATTGGACTCAGAATGAATGTATCGACAAGTCGTGATTGAGAATGCGAGTGAACTCCGCTCATCCTGAGCCTGTCGAAGGACCGCGTTAATGGAATATTACGCGTAATCGGAATCACTCTGATGGTACTTGCTACACCTGACGTACCGATCGACGGTTTATCAGAGCTATATTGGATATCAGCAGCGAATCGATCCGCCTACAGCCCCAGTTCTCGGAAACGCTCTCCCAGAATACGCTCCGCATCAGTGCAGATGTTTTGTAGGACATCTCCCGCCTGCTGGATGGAGTTAACACTCACGGCAGACTGGCCCATGTATACCGAGGCGACATCGGTGTCATGCTTGGCCCACGCCTCTGCTGCGTCCGACGATAGCTCTTCTAGTCGTTCCTGAATCTCCGCGTCGCGTCCGTCCCACGTCCGGACGAAACGGTTGTTATATACCCGACCGACGATATCCCGCGGCCAAGCGCCGCCACCGATCACGTCATACAACGTCGTCAATTTTGTGTCCTGACCGTCGCTCCGGACGACCTGTTCTTTGAAGGCGTCAGGAACCTCTACGTTCTCCGGAGTTGCCAGGAAAACCGTGCCTAGGTTGGCACCTTCTGCTCCCGCGGCCAGCACGGCCGCAAGTGCTCTGCCGGTGGCGATTCCGCCGGAAGCCATGACCGGGGTGTCAGGGTACAGGTCCACGATATGGGCGAGGAAAGGTAGCAGGTTCATATGTCCGAGGTGGCCTCCTGCAGCACTACCCTGGACAACAAGAACATCCGTGCCAGCAGCCACTGCTTCGGCCGCATCCTCCAGACTCTGGACTTGGCAGACCGTGATCGCGCCGGTGTCCTTTGCCCTAATCAGCCACGGCTTGGGGTCGCCGAAGGAGAAGAAGACAACCGGGACCTTCTCTTCTAGGACGGCGTCAAAATTCGGCTCCCAGTCTGGCAGCATATGGGTTATGAAGCCCACGCCGAAGGGACTATCCGTCTGCTCGCGGATGTACTTGGCCTGCTCTCGCACGAAACCCGGGCCGTCCCCGTGAATGCCGGCGAAAGTGCCCAACCCACCTGCCTTGGATACGGCCGCAGCGAGTTGTCCTCCGCTGTGGTTGGTCATGGGGGCAGACATCACGGGATAGGTGATGCCAAATAGTTCCGCTATCTTGGTCCGCAGCATTTCTTAGGCCTTTCGGCGGCCTACAGACCGAGAGCGTCGGCTAGGCGGCGGCGGTGGAACTTGGGGTCGCCCAGGTAGTGGTAGAGGGTACGGGACGCGGTGGTGTGCAGGGTGAGACCGTATTCGGTCATGCTGCCAACACCGGCGTGCACTTCATGGGCAAAGTTGCAGGCCTCGTAATAGCCCTCGCTGCCGACGGCCTTGGCTAGATGGACGCTATCAGCGGCGTCGCGGCCGATGTCCAACTTCCAGAGCGCCTCGTAGGCGGTCCAACGTGCGGCGTCCAGAGCGTTCAGCAGGTTGATGACCTGGTCCTGCACTCGCTGGAAACGGCCGATGGGCGTGCCAAACTGGTGGCGGGTGCGGCTGTAATCAACCGATAGTTCGTAGATGGCCTGGCTGCCGCCGACCTGGTAGGCGCAGAGCACGGGAATCGTCTTGGCCTCGGCTCGCTCCAGGGCATCCCAACCGCCAGCAAACTTCCCGCCCAGCACCTGGGAGGCGTTCGCAGAGACGTTTTCGATGGCGATCTCAGACAGGTTCCAGGCGAACCCGGGAAGGTCCCGGGTAGTGATACCGGCGATGTTGGCTGGTATGATCACCAACCCGACGTCGTTGCCGTCTTCAAGCCGGGCGGCGCAGAGCAGATGGGTGGCCGATTCGCCGTCGTAGACGTAGGCTTTCTTGCCGTTGAGGGTGAACCCGTCGCCGCTCTTCTTGGCAGTGAGCCGGACATCATCCTCCAGCCAGCCGTAGTCGGCCTCGGTGATGGCAGCCACCATCCGGACTTCGCCCTTGGCCATCTGCGGCAGCCATTCTTTCTTCTGTTCTTCAGTGCCGCCTTCAAGCAGGGTCAGCGCGGCCAAGACAGCGGAACTGATGTGGGGGCCGGGTACCGGACCGCGTCCCAGCTCTTCAAAGAGCACACCGGCGTCGGTGAACGACCCGCCTTCGCCGCCGTATTCGGTCGGTATCAAGATGCCGAGCCAGCCGGTCTGGGTCAATTGCTGCCACGGCCCGTCGGGCGTAGGCTCGGTGGGCGAGGCGATCTGTAGCAGGGTTTCCTTGGGGTATTCCTGCTGCACGAAACGGCGCACTGCAGTCTTCAGCATCTCTTGTTC
>Ga0209501_10000140_pt1 | contig 92304 bp, 88 predicted proteins | sample ArcticOcean_MG_C_4_FD_187434 | JGI IMG/M metagenome (GOLD analysis project Ga0209501, IMG submission 187434) | Marine microbial communities from western Arctic Ocean - ArcticOcean_MG_CB4_134 (SPAdes) (version 2) | ecosystem: Environmental > Aquatic > Marine > Oceanic | place: Arctic Ocean... | reverse complement strand
GCTGCTGGAGTAGAATCACTACCACAGGCGACAAGCGCCAAAGCAGCAACCATACTCAAGAGTCCAATCGTTCGAATCTTTAACCTCATAGTGCCCTCCTGCATCCTGTTTTAATATCTTTAGATACTCAGATGCCAACATGTTTTATCATTAGCCACATATATTTGTCAACTCTTTTTCTGTTGATTCACGTGAATGAACAGAAAAAGGATGCCGGAAAATGTAGAACGTAAAAGTAAAGTGCAAAACGAGGAATAACAAAAAGTCAGTTTTTTAGTCTTAACCCAAAGTGGTATTTACTAGTTTGGGTTAAGACTAAGTTGGTAAGTCTGTTGCTACTACGTTGTAGATTGCTTCTGTAGTTTCTCAAGTATATTTGTTGCTTCCTCTACTATGTCGGTTACCACGGCGCCAGCACTTTTAAGATCTTTTATAAGCCCAGATACGGCACCCATGTATATTTCGCCCCATTCCAAATCTACACCAAAATAGCCACCAGCTTTTCGCTCACGTCCTTTTTTATGCTGATCGTCATAGGCGTCAATGAATTCCTGTAGCTCTTCAGCAGTCGCTCCTTTTGCTTCCATGTCTAGGTACTTATCCGTAAATTTGTTCCTAAGGGTTCTTCCAAGGCCTGCTCCTAGGACTTTTCCCCAAGTGACCGTAGCGGTTTCTCCTGCATCTAACAGGGCACGTTTCACCTCAGGATGCCAACGACTCTCGTGGGTTGCAGCAAATCTAGTTCCCATACAGATTCCTTCTGCTCCAAGTGCTAACGCAGCGATAAATCCACGTGCATCACCCACTCCACCTCCCGCGAGTACTGGAATACTGACTGCATCTACTACCTGAGGGAGTATCGTGAACAGGGTGGTTTCACCATGTCCTGGACTATGCCCTCCCGCTTCAAATCCTGCTATAGCAAACGCGTCTACGCCTGCCTCCTGAGCCTTAATTGCGTGGCGAACCGTCGTCCCTATGTGGATAACCTTCATTCCAGCCTCTTGTAAGCGTTTTGTTAGTGGGCCCGGGCTACCGATTGAGGTATAGGCGACGTCTATCCCTTCCTCAAGGACTACATTTATTCGGGCTTCGATACCAAACGATCCAGGTTGTAGGTTAACCCCTATAGGTTTGTCGGTGAGTTTCCGGACCGCTTTAATTTGATCTCTCATATGCGCTGACTGCATTTCTGGATCATCTCTACTTCCGGCACCATCTTCAAGGAGATCGGTCATCATGTTGTTAGATACTATTCCCAGTCCACCTGCATTCGAAACAGCAGCCACCAAGCTAGGAGTGACAGGAAAATTCATGGGAGATTGGAGAATTGGGTACTTTATGCCAAAGATATCGCACACGCGTGTATGGAACAATGTAGTTCACCCCCAAGTTATGATTTATGTATTGTATATATCCAAAAGAAAACGTCAATGGGTTGAATATTAAGTCTCAATAAGTTTCTCGTCCTAGTTTGTGGTCTCTGGATGGCCACTTACTAGATTGCAAACAAGACTCGGTTAAGGTATTTTACTGACTGAAAACTTTGTATGGCTATACTGGTTTGCTGAGTTAGCGGATTTAAAGGTGAGGTGTTCATATGGATTTTAGTATTCCAGAAGATTTAAAACAGATTCAGCTATTAGTTAGACGTTTTGTTGTGGACGAGCTACAGCCCTTAGAACAGACTGTGGAGCAAGAGCATGATTTTCCGCATGATGTCCGTAGGCCTCTACTCAAGCGTGCTATGGATTTAGGTATTAGGCAGATGGGTGTATCAAAAGAGCATGGAGGTAGTGAGATTGGAGCATTGGGCCAGGTTTTAGCTAGTGAAGAAATGGGATGGGTTAGTGAGGCTATCAATTACGGAATCCTTGCTGGAGAGCAAGACGTTTTGACAATCGCTACCAAAGAGCAACGGGAAAAATATTTTCTACCTGCCCTCTATGGCAATAGGGAGGGCTGTACGGCTTGGTCAGAACCTGATGCTGCTGGCGATGCCGCTGGAATAAAAACAAGAGCGGTGAAGAAAGGCAAATTTTGGATATTAAACGGGACGAAACATTTTATTACTCGCGCGGATCAAAGTGACTTTGCGATAGTTAGCGCGATTACAGGACCTGATAAACCTAAATCGGATAGATTTACTCAATTCATTATTGATTTTGAGAATCCAGGATTCAATCGTGAATCGTATCAGCCAATGATGGGTAGGTTTGGGCTAAAGAGTTGGGAGCTTTCACTTCAGAATTGCATTGTCCCAGAGGAAAACGTTTTAGGTGAAATTGGTGGTGGGCTACGAAGGCAACTTGCTCGCTTTGGTATGGGACGATTGATGTTAGGTGCTCGCATGGTTGGATCAGCCCAACGTGCATTAGAGATGTCTAAGAGATATGCAAAGCAGCGTGATACCTTTGGAGAACCTTTAGCAAATAGGCAGGCGATTCAGTGGATGTTGGTAGACATGGGGATGAGTATTCATGCTGCACGGATGATGACTTATCATGCGGCATGGGAGATTGATCAAGCGACTGGTTCGCGGTCAGCACAGATGAGGCAAGCAATGGTCAAGTTATACACTACGAAGATGGCGTGCTCGGTTATTGACAAAGCTATGCAAATTCACGGTGGTATGGGGTACTCGAAAATGCTTCCACTTGAACGCATGTATCGAGATGCGCGATTGTATCGTATTGCAGAAGGCCCAGATGAAATGATGAATCACGTTATCGCTCGATACATGCTTGAGATTGAGTAGCTAAACGAACTTTTTCCTTTTTATGTTGTCTAAGGTTTCTTCTTTCTTGATCGGGAGTAAATCTCTAACCTAGTGATGAAATCGGTGTAGTAGCGCCCATTAAATTGGCACTTCCTTTGCCGTTCTCTTTGTGTGTTTGCTCATTCTCGATTTTGATTAATTGTGCCGAATCGTTCATCGCTTTAATGTTTTCTCGAAGCGTATATTTGTGCTCGAGATCGAGTATAAGCCTCTCTAGTTCTTGTCTGGCCCGTTGTGCTTCTAAATTTTTCTTTTCTGCGATCATTTCGAACCTACGTAATTGGTATTTATCTTCCGGACTAAAATTATCCATTTTCCCCTCCGTATTAAATTAGAGAAATATTAGAACAAATGTGCTGTTGTGTCAATAGCTTATATCTTTTCTGCCTCTTTGTTGTGCTAAACTACGTACAGTAAAGAGGCAGAAAAGATATATTGATGAATATTCGTTTGAATCCTAAGTAGTTACTGTGTTCGCTTTTGATTGTTTTTGAGAAAATCTTGAGAAAGTTTATTGGGTCTGTTTAACGAGGGTCTTTATATGGGGAAAGAGATAATCAGAATCGGTGTTGTGGGCGCGGGGGCAAATGTATTAGAACGTCATGCTCCTGGGTTTCAAGCAATAGCAAATGTGGAACTCTTGGCGGTGTGTAACCAAACTAGAGAATCAGCCTCTCGAGTTGCGGCCAAATTAGGAATTCCACGTGTGTACGATAACTGGCTTGAATTGATTGAAGACGATGATGTGGATGCCATTTGTATTGGAACCTGGCCAAATCTTCATTGTCCCATAACGCTTGCTGCATTTGAGAGAGATAAACATGTTCTGACAGAAGCTCGTATGGCCTTGGATGCTGATGAAGCTAAGACTATGCTCGAAGCTTCAAAAAGCGTACCTCATCTTGTTGCACAATTAGTACCTGCCCCTTTTACGTTAGGGGTCGATAGGACCATTCAAGAATTGGTTTCAAATAGATATCTTGGAGATCTTCTTGCAATAGATATTCGAATAAGTCCGGGGGGCTTTGTTGACCTGGAAGCCCCTATTCATTGGCGTCAAGACTATGAGTTGAGCGGTTACAATGCCTTGTCCCTGGGCATTTGGTATGAATCCATGTTGAAGTGGGTAGGTCCAGCTACTCGGGTTCTCTCTATGACTAAAGTGGTTATGAATAAACGGAAAGATGCGAGTGGATTTGTCCGTTCCGTTCTTGTACCGGATCATATAGATGTGTTGTGTGATATGGCTTGCGGTGCTCAGGCACATTTCCAAGTTAGTGCAGTAACTGGGCTTTCGGATGGAGGAATATGGCTTTATGGAAGTGAAGGGACTCTTTTCTTTGACCCACAAACAAATTTATTGAAAGGTGGCCGTCGTGGAGACACATCCCTTCAAGAAATCAATATCCCATTTGATAAGCGTGGCAAATGGCGTGTCGAGGAAGAGTTTATAAACTGTATTCGTGGTATTGAGAAAGTTAAGAACACCAGTTTTGATGATGGGTTAAGGTATATGGAGTTTACTGAAGCTGTTGCTCGGAGCGCTCAAAGCGGCAAAGAGATATTCTTGCCATTCTAGTATAAAAAAAGGTTTTTAAGGAAATTTTGCGTATTTATTTCGATGAGAGGCGTTGACTCCCTTTTTTTATGTGCATATAATTTACTTGTATTAATTCACCGAGATTGGAGTTGAATTTGGTAAGTGAAACAGGAAAGCGTTATTTTTGTTCTGCGTGTGGTTCCGAGTTTATTGTCACTAAGGGTGGGGATGGATCGCTAAGTTGTCACGAAGAACCTCTTACCAAGAAGTGATTAGAGAGTTATATAAATTAAAGAATTAGGATTTCTTATGTCAAACCAGTTAGGGAAAAGATATATGTGTTCTGTTTGCCAAGCCATGGTGCTGTGTACTAAGGCTGGTGAAGGTTCGATTTATTGCCATGACCAAGAGATGGATCTTCAACAACCGCAGAAGCTTCCTTCGTCTGATTAGAGCAATAGATTACAAAATAAACGTGTGATACATTTATTGTATACCTTGTGAACTATGGAAACGGTGTATTGTTTCAATCAGTCAGACGGCCGGTAAACTGTTTGTGAGTCGTGTCTGGTTGCTCGATCGTATCACTGCTTTCTTGTTAACACGGTGTTACTTGCAGTTTTTGGTGTAATCGGTGCATATGCCATATTAAACTAAATGAGCGAGCAACATGAAGTAGTCGGTCGCGATTTTCGGTCGACTCAGTTTGAGGGAAACATGGACAAAAACCTCTATCAGACGATAGTAGACTCCTATAGTGCAAATCATGACAGAATCATTGGATTGGTCACTGATCTTACAAACGAGCAGGTCTTGTGGCGGCCAAGCGATCTTGCACCATCAATCGGATTTCACGTATGGCACCTAGGTCGGTGGGCAGATCTGGTGCAGGAGGTCTTTAATGGACCTGGAACACAAGTGTGGATCAAAGATAAAATTGCTACTCTGTGGGGCTTTTCGATCCCAGACCTTGGTTTTGCAGATACAGGGAAGGGAATTGATGAGGACACCTCTGCGAGTTTGCCGCTGCCGCCGAAAGAAACGCTGGTAGAATATGTTCGCTCGGCCTTTGCAGAAGTTGACAATGCGGCGGCTGCCGCCGCTAAGCAGCATGTCCAAGTTTTAAAAATGAATCATTTAGCAGAAGGGTATTTCGGTGCGGAGACACCCGCTGTAGAAGTGATCCTCAACATGGCAGGACACGATAACAGGCATCTTGGGATGATCCAGATGCTGCGTGGGCTTCAGGGAGTAGATGCCCATGAGCCGATATCAACAACTTAGTCGAAATCTCGTACTATGGCCACAACTTTCCCTTGAATATCCAGGTTCTTGTGTGCCACATAGATAGGGGCCATTTGGCTATTAGCAGGTTGGAGACGGATACTCCCACCCTCGTCGTAAAATCGTTTAAGAGTAGCTTCGTTTTCTTCTATCAGCCTTGCTACTATCGTATCTCCATTGTTAACGGAGCTAGTTGGTTTCACTATGACGATGTCTCCGTCAGCTATCAAGGCATCAATCATGGATGTACCTTTTACCCGTAATGCGTATATGCTCGTTTCATAGCCTATGCGGTCTGTAGACAATTCCACGGTTTCTAGTGGATCTTCGACGTTCCCTGAAGAGAAATTTGGTAAAGGTTGCCCTGCGGCAATATATCCAATAACAGGGATCTGAATAGTTTTACTGGTTTTTTTAGGGGTGTTTAAAAGTTCGAGTCCTCTAGATATGTCGGGAGAGCGTCGGATAAACCGTTCTCGCTGAAGGATATTTAGATTGTAGTCTACAACAGAGGTGGAACTGATGTCGCAGCCGTGTTGAATGTCCCGTACGGTTGGCGGATAGCCCTGATCTTCGAAAAAATCTGTTATGAATTCAAGTATTTTTTCTTGTCGAATTGACAATTTTTTCATTCGCTTATCTCCCCCCATATAGAGTTGTATTCGTCCGTGCGTTACAGTAAGAAGGCTATAAGCACAAATGTTCTCTTCTAACGAGCAACATAGCAGCCATGTAGAGGTGTGTCAATACTCTCTGAAAGATACCTTATTTTGCTGTTTTAGCCTTTTTTGTTTTGTGTTCCAGGTTAGGTTTTTCCTCAATTCCTGAAGACATTGAGGAGTTTAGAAGCTTGTGTAGGCGGGACTTTTTGCGCGAAGCTACATTGCGATTAATCGCACCACGTTTTACTGCTCTATCGAGAAATGATGTAGCTTGACGAACAGCACCCTCTGTATCTTCTTTCAGACCATCGGAAAGCGATTCTTCCGCGATGCGTACGTAGGTCTTTGCCTCACTTTCGGTCATCTTGTTGCGATCCCCTCGTTTAACTGCTCGTCTTGCTGACTTTTCACTGGGCATGAATACTCCTCTTAGAATCAGGTTGATTAATCGGTTGAAGTAGATTTTTCAGTCTTGGTGTCGTCAATTATCTCACTACGTTTTACATTGTTGTCCCCTGAAACCCTTCCAGTATAACAAATAGACGACTGAGTTGGTCGATACCATGTGTGAATAAAGTTAGGAAAACTGTTGCGCTTCTTTCTGATCGATTTTCTTCGGTGAACATCGAGGCGATATTTACTCTCTGATTCTCTTCAAATAGTCTTACAAACTCTAAGTTTAGTATACTGGAATCTTTGGATGTGCTCAAATAAGAATCCTATTCTTTACTTAGATTAACGGTTACAATATGTTGATGACCTTGGTGAATTTTTAAGGAGACTGAGCTTGTACCGAGCACCCAGAGGTACTACAGATATCGTTCCTGAGGATCAGTCATACTGGCGTGCGATAGAGCGTCACGCAGTAGCGGTGTGTAAAAAGTTTGGCTACCAGCGTATAGATACGCCAGTTTTTGAAGCCGCAGGATTATTTTCGAGAAGTGTAGGTGAGGATACGGACATTGTAGAAAAAGAGACCTATACTTTTCAAGATCGCGGTGGTGATGGTCTTACGCTAAGACCAGAAGGGACAGCTCCAGTTTGCCGTGCATACTTGGAACGAGGTATGCACAATCTTCCACAGCCCGTACGGCTTTATTATTTCTGCCCCATCTTTCGATACGAACGCCCTCAGGCTGGTAGGTATAGAGAACACCACCAGTTTGGTATTGAAGCAATCGGAGATGGTGATCCTTTAATCGACCTTGAAGTTATTCAAATCGGATGGACCTTACTTAGAGAAATTGGATTAAGGTCTCTTTCGTTGGCAATTAACAGTATTGGGGATTCAGAGTGCAGGCCAAATTACCATAAACATCTCAAGGAATATTATCAGGGTCTTCTTGGTAAACTTTGTGAAGATTGTGAACGTCGATTTGAACGAAACCCTTTGCGTTTATTGGATTGTAAAAGAAAAACATGTCAACCGTATGTTGAACAGGCTCCTCGTTCTATTGATCATCTATGTTCTGCTTGTATGGACCATTGGGTTGTGATGCTTGGCCACCTAGATAGTCTTGATATTCCCTATAGAGTAGATCATCGTTTAGTTAGAGGTCTTGATTACTATTCTCGGACAGTTTTTGAAATACAACCACCAAATGAAGCAAGTCAGAGTGCTATCGTTGGTGGAGGGCGATATGATGGACTTATTCAAGAATTAGGTGGGCGCCCTACTCCAGGTATTGGTTTTGGTTCTGGAATGGAACGAATCATTGCGAACATGAAGCAGCAGGAGCTTGCTGTTCCTAGAGGACTTCCTCGTCCTGTAGTTGTTACTGCGTTGGGAGAAGGTGCTCGTCTTTACAGTCTTAAAATTGCCGAATATTTAAGAAACGAAGATCTATCGGTGCTTCTAGCACCTTCTCGACCAAGTTTGCGGGCTCAGTTGCGTTATGCTTCGTCTATGGATGCCCGATGCGTTTTGATAATTGGCGATGAAGAATTAGAGAATGGTGTAATTGGTTTTCGAGATATGGACAAAGGCGAACAGAAACAACTAACAGTTGCGGACGCATTAACTGCTTTACGTGAAGATTAGATTTAGGGTGCGGCGGTCGCTTGGGGTGTATCTTAGTTCCCCGTTATCTATCTGGGAAAGACCTTGTACTTCCGCCTTGATTCCATCCATATAGAAATTTACTAGCGAATTCCTGTATGCAGGAGAGCTTACAGTTAGAAATATCAGATAGGCGCCATTCTCCTGTATATAATTGCCCTCATCTATAGTGGATATCCAGGTATCCCCTATATTTGGTTCATTTACTTGCATGTAGAGCGTAGATCCTTTGGTAGGTATGGAACCTTTAAACTGTATCGTTCCATTGTATTCTGTTGGCATCGGTGGAAAAGCATTAGGGCCTGCTTTGGGGCTTGGGCGAGGTCGAATTTTTATTGAGCCAGATTGTAATGAAAGGAAAGTTTTCTCAAGGAATTCTGTGGCGGCTGAGAAATTTTCGATTTTCGCTGCGAACCCTTGTTCTTCGACGAACGTCTTACTTACTGCGATCCCAACAACCTCTCCTAGGTGATTAACAAGCGGAGCACCATTCGTTCCTGTTTGATTTAGGTGCTCCGTTTGAAGGAAACGTACACCATTGGCCTTGTTCGTTCTATCACCGGAAATTTTAGTCTCAAGTGATAATAATTTATTTTTTGCTACAGCAGGATAACTGAGGGACAAAACCCTATCCCCGTTTTTCAATATGGAGGAATCTCCAAAAGGGATTCCTGGCAGTGATCCACCCATAATTCTAAATACAGCTAAATTCAACTCATCGTCTCGTCCGACCACCCATCCGTTGAACGATTCACCACCTTCAGATAGAACTGTCACAAGTGGTGAGGCACCTAAAGGTTGACTGACTGTAAGTATCATGGTCGAAGCACTATTAGAACCGATAACTACTCCTGACACTTCCGCGTTTCCCGAGGTTATTCGGACTACAGATTTCTTCGCTTTATTGTTAGCAGCGATTAACGAAGGTGTAGGAGTAGGGAGAGGAGTTGCGGTAGGAGTAGGGGTGGGAATGGGAGTTGCGGTAGGAGTAGGGGTGGGAATGGGAGTTGCGGTAGGAGTGGGAGGAACTTGTGTGGCTGTTGGGTTAGCTGCTATGGTAGCAGCTATCCCAGCTGCTACCATAGCAGCTATATCTTGTGTGGGCGTTGGGTTAACAGGAGCTACAGTAGGAACAGGAACGGATACAGGGAGTGAACCGCAAGCGGTAAGAAAGAAAACAGAGAGCGTTAATAAAATTATCCCTGAACGCATTTTCGTATAGATGAACTAGTATCCTTGGTAGGGAAAACTTCAAAAGTGTCTTCAGCCATTTCAATTGTAACTTTATCAAGGTTGCAATTGCAAGTTGTAAATTACTAAATCATTTTTCTGTTTTTTAAGCGATAATTTCTCGGTTTAGCTTCGATGGTTATTTGCACATCCATAGTCTTGGCTATGGTATACTCTACCCCCCCCAGTAAATGGAGCGTAAAATATGAACCAGAGTATTGAGTTTGTTTCTGAAGGTACCGTGACAACTCCCGTAGGTTTTCAGGCGGGAGCCACGTTTGCTGGCATAAAAACTTATGCTAAAGATAAACTAGATATTGGAATTCTTTATTCGAATTTACCTTGCTCTTCAGCAGCAGTTTTTACAACAAATCGTATCCAATCTCCTTCTGTGGTGCTGACTAGAGATCGTGTGAAAAAAGGTGGGGTTCGTGCAGCTGTAGTCAACAGTGGTATTGCTAATGTCCTCGTAGGTAAGCAGGGCTATGATGATGCACTCGAGATGGGTGATTTAGCAGCTAAAAACTTAGGTTTACCTCAAGATGAAGTTGCTGTGTTAAGCACAGGGATTATCGGGGTAGAACAACCAATGGCACTTATTCGTGCTGCTGTTCCAAAGATCGAAATTTCTGAGTCAGGTGGGAACTCATTTGCACGTGCAATAATGACCACAGATACCAATCCAAAAGAAGCAGCCATTTCTTATGTGTACGATGAAAGAAAAGTGGTCATTGGAGGTGTGGTAAAAGGATCAGGTATGATCCATCCCAATATGGCTACCATGCTTGCGTTTTTAAGTACGGATGCACCCGTAGATGCTGATTTTCTTCAAGACGCTATAAGCGAGTCAGCGGACTTTTCCTTTAACATGATAACTATTGATGGAGATACGAGCACTAATGACACTGTTTTGTTGTTAGCTAATGGAGCGGCAGGTGGGCCTACTATAAAGAAAGGTTCCAAGGAAGCCTCTTTGTTTAAAGAGGCGCTTAGGGAGCTATGTATAGTTTTGGCAAAAGAGATCGTCAGGGATGGTGAGGGGGCTAGTAAGTTATTTGAGGTCACTGTGGGAGGAGCTGTAAATGACGAAGATGCGCGTATTGGAGCGCGTGCAATTGCTAGTTCAAGTCTTGTTAAAACTGCGGTTTATGGTAGTGATCCTAATTGGGGGCGGATCATTGCAGCTTTGGGGCGTAGCGGTTCCGAGATAGATGAAGAAAAGATTGCCTTATATATAAATGGTGTATGCATTATGGAAAACGGATTACCCGTTCCATTTTTTAAAGATAGTGTTGTACTTTTGATGAAGGGGACAGAAATATCCTTTCGTGTTGAACTTAATTTGGGCCAAGGTGTTGGTACAGCTTGGGGTTGTGATCTTAGTGAAGGGTATGTGACGATTAACAGCGCTTATACTACCTAGGTTCCTTTATGGGGACGGATGTGCGAAGGGTCTCGTGGTTAAAAAAAACCCTCGTATTGTAATTAAAGTTGGCGGGAGCACACTAGGACAGTTGGATACAACCATGGAGGATATAATTGTCCTTCGGCGTCGTGGTGCTCAAATAATTGTTGTTCACGGTGGTGGTGCAATAATAAGTAGATGGATGGAATACTGTGGAATTGCGCCGCACTTTCTTAGAGGTCTACGAGTAACTGATGAAGCGAGTCTTGAAATAGTAATCTCTGTCTTGTCTGGTCTCGTGAACAAGAAACTAGTTGCAGCTATGACTACCTTGGGAGGAAAGGCTATCGGCCTGAGTGGAGTAGATGGGGCAATGCTACGGGCTCGTGTTACAGACCCAGAGTTAGGTTATGTGGGTGAAATTACAGAAGTGAACCCTGAACCTGTGACGGAAATTCTAGAGGCTGGATATATTCCGTTCATAGCACCAGTCGGTATTGACGATTCGAGTGACTCACCTAGTATTCTTAACATCAATGGAGATATTGCGGCTGGTTATCTTGCATCACATCTTAACGCCGAAAGATTGGTATTTCTGACTGATGTGGATGGTGTATTAGATTCTTCTGCCAGAGTTATTAGGCAACTTACCGTACAGGATGCTTGTGATCTGATCGACTCTGGAGTAGCCTCTGCTGGGATGATTCCTAAACTCGAGGCTTCCATTAAAGCTTTAGATTGTGTTCGGGAAGTAAACATAGTAGATGGACGGGTTCAGAGGGCACTTCTCGAGGTTATTGACGGTGGTGACGGTGGTACAAGAATTCAGCGAGGGTAAAGCTCTGATTGCTATAGAAGGCAATTTGTGAGAGGGGAATCTCTGTGAATATGTGGCGCGAAATAGAGTCCAAATATTATATGCAGACGGTACGTCGTCAACCGATAGTTATTGTCAAAGGGGAAGGTTCGAAGGTTTGGGACGATAATGGTAAAGAATATCTCGATTTTACAGCTGGTTGGGCCGTAAATAATCTTGGGCATAGCCACCCGAAGATCATTGCTGCTATTCAGGAACAGTCTGCAAAATTATTACAGACGTCCAATCAGTTTTACACTATTCCTCAACTAGAATTGGTTCAATTATTAGTCGAATCTAGCTGTATGGATCGCGTTTTTTTATGCAACAGTGGTGCGGAAGCAAACGAAGGAGCAGTGAAACTTGCTCGGAAATATGGTCGCTTGTTTCGGAATGGTGCATACGAGGTTATCACTGCGATGAATTCATTCCATGGTCGTACCATGGCTATGATAGCTGCTACTGGGCAACCTCATTATCAAGAAGCTTGGAAGCCTCTTCCCGTTGGATTTGTGAACGTCGAATATAATGATTTGGAGGCTATCCAGAAACACACAACTGAAAAAACATGTGCAGTTATGCTTGAACCTGTTCAGGGTGAGGCTGGTGTTATAGTGCCTTCCTCTGGTTACCTCGAAGCAGTACGCCAGTGGTGTGATGAGCAAGGGGTCCTATTAATTTTCGATGAAGTACAGACTGGATTAGGTCGCTTAGGTACTCTTTTCGGGTATCAGTATTTTGGCGTTGAACCGGATGTTATGACGTTGGCTAAAGCACTTGGAGGCGGTGTCCCAATAGGTGCATTTATGGCAAAAGAGAAATATTGTGTTCTTGAGCCTGGAGACCATGGGTCTACCTTTGGAGGAAATGCTTTGACTTCTGCTGCTGCTTTCGCTTCGACTAAGCATATTGTCGAGAATGATGTTCCAGCGAAAGCAGCAGAATCAGGCGCTTACTTACGGAAACAACTTAATGGGTTACAGTCCCATGAACCGATTATAGCCGAGGTACGAGGTATTGGGTTACTTCTTGCGATAGAGTTTAAAGAGGATATTTCGTCCATTGTTGTTGCGGCTTGTAACGAGGAAGGATTGCTGATGAATTCAGTGAGACCTAATGCAATCAGAATGATGCCTCCGCTTATCGTAAAGAAAGAGGAGATGGACTTAGCAATAGAACGATTTGCTCGTGGTTTGCATCGAGTGTTGGAAGGGTAGCGAAATCATGGATTCAAGGAAAAGAAAAATAGTCCTTGCTTACAGCGGAGGCCTTGATACGGCCGTTATTCTCCATTGGTTAGTAGCACAAGGGAATGAAGTTATTACCTTTACTGCAGACTTGGGACAGGTTGATGATATTAGGCTGCTAAGGGAACAAGCTTTTGATATTGGCGCTTCTAACGTTCATATCGAAGATTTACGTGAAAGGTTCATCACTGATTTTGTTTTTCCAGCGTTACAGTCGAACGTTGTTTATGAAGGTACTTATCTTTTGGGCACCTCACTTGCTCGTCCTATAACAGCACAGGCCCAGGTTAACATGGCACTTAAAGATGGAGCTAATGCTTTGGGGCATGGATCTACAGGAAAAGGGAATGACCAAGTAAGGTTCGAATTCACATACCATACTTTAGCACCTGAATTAGATATTGTTACTCCTTGGAGGGATCCGGAATTCCTTTCCGCATTTCAAGGGCGGTCTGATCTTATAAAATATGCGAAATTTCATGGGATACCTGTTAAAGCAACGACGCGTAAACCATGGAGTAGTGATTCGAATATTTTGCATATTAGCTATGAGGCTGGAGAATTAGAAGATCCTAGCCGGCACCCTAGAGAAAGCATGTTCCAGATGACTACCTCACCTAAACGGGCACCCAATAAAGAAACTGAGATTAAAATAACATTTAGTAATGGGATTCCAGTTCGGGTTGTTAATTCGGAACATGGTATTGTTCACGAGTCCCCTCTAACCATTCTCACATATTTAAACGAAGTTGGAGGTATGAATGGGGTTGGTCGTGTGGATATAGTAGAGAATCGATATATAGGAATTAAGTCCCGAGGTGTGTATGAAACCCCTGGGGGGACTATTCTTTATCGGGCACATCGTGACTTGGAAGGGATGACAATGGATCGTGAGGTTATGCACCTTCGTGATTCATTGGTGACTCGTTTCTCTGAATTGGTTTATTATGGTTTGTGGTTCTCACCTGAGGCTGAGCTATTACGTGATTTATTTAGGAAGAGTCAGAAACACGTATCTGGTACAGTCATTGTTGGGTTATATAAAGGCAACATTATCATAAAAGGGAGAAGCTCGCCGGTGAGTTTGTATGATGATGATTTAGCGAGTATGGACCGTAGTGGCAACTTCAACCCAATGGATTCGACAGGGTTTATCCGGATTAATGCGATGAGATTGCGTAGCAATGCGTTACGTACCAAGAGGGACAATGGTGAATAGCGGCTACAGTGTATCTATAAATTACGATCATAGACTGTATCGTCAGGATATCATGGGTTCTGTGGCTCATACCAAAATGCTTGCCAGACAAGGCATTATATCACTTGAGGATTCGAAGCTTATAATTAAAGGATTGAGTGATATTGAAGTTGAAATTCGCAATGGGATCTTTCCGTGGAAAATGGATTTAGAAGATATTCATATGAACATCGAATCACGGTTATTTGATTTAATAGGAGAACCGGCAGGTAGGCTTCATACGGCACGTTCTCGGAATGACCAAGTAGCCGTTGATATGCGTCTATATCTTAAAGAAGTATTACAAGGAGTTTTGGGAGGAATCATCACCCTTCAGAGGGTTATTTTCGATTTTGCGAGTAATAATAAAGACGTGATTCTTCCTGGATACACCCATTTACAACGTGCCCAACCAGTTCTACTTGCTCACCACTTCTTAGCTTATTTCCACATGTTGCAACGTGACAAAGAACGGTTTCAGGAATGCGTACATCGTGTTGATGTTTTACCTCTTGGTAGCGGGGCTCTGGCTGGTGTGACTTACCCAATCGATCGTGAATTTATCGCTTTAGAGTTGGGATTTGCTAGTATAAGCGAAAACAGCATGGATGCTGTGTCAGATCGAGATTATTTATTAGAGTTTATGTCTGACTCTGCTTTGTGTATGGCACATTTGTCTAGGTTGGCAGAAGATCTTATTCTGTGGTCTTCCCAGGAATTTGATTTCATTCGTCTCAGTAACGAATATACAACTGGAAGTAGTATGATGCCACAGAAACGCAACCCTGATTTCGCTGAACTTGCAAGAGGAAAGACCGGTCGTGTTTACGGTAATCTTTTCGCACTGCTCACTGTAATGAAAGGATTACCTTTAACCTATAATAGGGATCTTCAAGAGGATAAGGAAAGTTTCTTTGACACGGTAGATACCATGTTTGGTACTTTAGAAGTTTTCCGGGGTATGATTGGAACTGTTGAGGTTAAAGACAAACAAATGCGAAATGCCGCTGAAGGTGGCTATGCGTTGGCTACGGATATCGCAGATTACCTAGTTTCTAAGGGGGTTTCATTTCGTGACGCTTACCGTATCATGGTGAGATTGACTAGCTATGCTGTTACAGAAGGGAAGTCATTTCAAGAATTAACGCTTGAAGAGTACAAGCACTTCTCGGATCAATTTGACGCTCTCGTTTTTGATATAAATATTGATGTTTCCATAAAGAGCCGAGATGTCCCAGGCGGGACATCCCCAACTCAAGTCAATAAAGCATTGGACAGGGCACGTGTATTATTAGAAATGTAGGCTTATGGTATTTTTTCAAGTGAAATTGGCACCCTCTATTCTTTCCGCTGACTTTTCTCGAATGGGAGAGGCAGTAGCAGAAGCGACCCGAGCTGGTGCGGATGCTATCCATGTGGATGTAATGGATGGTCAGTTTGTTCCTACCGTTACTTTTGGTCCACAGATGGTGAAAGACGTTCGCTCCTGGACAGATCTACCATTAGATGTGCACTTGATGGTTGTTGAACCAGATAGGCTTATCTCTCAATTTGTGGAGGCAGGTGCTGATATTATCACCGTTCATATTGAGGCTTGCACTCATCTTCATAGAGTCATCCACCAGATCAAAAGTCAAGGCGTAAAGGCAAGCGTTGCGTTAAACCCTGGAACACCGATGCAACTTATTGAGGAAGTGTTGCCTGATCTAGATCAGGTTTTAATTATGTCAGTGAACCCTGGTTTTCCCGGTCAAAAATTTATTCCTTCGGTGATTCCCAAGATTGTAAAACTTCGTAATGAACTGGACAGGAATAAATTACCTATTGAACTTGAAGTTGATGGGGGGGTAACCGAGGCTACCGCTCCCTTGTTGGTAAAGGCTGGGGCTAGCTCCTTGGTAGCAGGTTCATCTGTATTCAATAAAAGGGAATCGGTTGAGGAAGCAATGAATAGATTACGGAAAAGTGTTAGCCTTACTGAACGCTAAGCAAGGTGAATTTTCCAGTTATGCACCTTTTGAGTATCGCTAAACCCTTTGGCTTCTGGTTAGCTACTTTTCCTAGATAAGGTTCTAAGCTTTTACCTTGTGCTGAGTTCGTAAGCAACGAGTACATAAGTGAACTCTTTGGGTTCGTCCATCAACTTCTAAACGAATTCGGTGGACATTGGGCATCTGGCGCATATTTGTAGCACGTTTGGAGTGACTTACGTTGTGTCCAAACATCCCGATTTTTCCGCATACTCTGCATTTAGCCATAGTGATTTGTCTGAAATAAGCCAGATTTTCTTTGACGGCTTGTCTTACTTTTCTGTACAATCTCTCCTAGTACATTACCATAGGAGATTCCTGTTAGCAACATGAGGTGAAACTGGTTTATTATGGCAACTCAATCTAAACATACGAAAAGGACATTGAGCGGAACAGACTTAAGAGGAATGATTGATGCTGGGAAGGATTCTTTAGAGGCTAATGTTGATTTAGTTAACTCAATCAATGTGTTTCCAGTTCCTGATGGCGACACTGGAACCAATATGTTTCTTACTATAAAATCTGCCATTACCGATCTCGAAAACACCAGTGGTGCAGATCAATTTTCCAAAGCCTTGGCCAAAGGTACTCTAATGGGGGCACGGGGAAATAGTGGAGTCATACTGTCTCAATACTTTAAAGGATGGGCTGATAGTTTGGAAGGGCGCTCTACGCTTGATGCTTCACAAATTGCGATGTCTTTAGTCTATGCTTCTCATGAGGCTTATAAAGCTGTAAGCGAGCCGAAGGAAGGGACCATTCTTACCGTTATGAAGGCAGCCGCAGATGGTGCTGAACATGCTATTAAGGCTAATAAGAACGAACCAGAGGATGTTTGGGGCGAAGCTTGTGATTTTGCTCGGATAGCTCTCGAGGCGACTCCGGATCTTTTACCAATACTTAAAGAAGCTGGTGTCGTTGATTCAGGTGGCTTGGGATTTTTAGCAATCATCGAAGGTGCGCTTGCATACTTGAAAGGAGAGTCGGTTAAGCCGTTAGAGGTTAAAACGGGACAATTGACTCTAGGGACAGGGTACCTTACTTCTACCGAGGAAGGTGTATATGGTTACTGTACACAATTTCTCATTCATGGGGCAGGCTTGAACCTTGACTCGATACGAGAAAAATTAAATACGATCGCCGATTCTGTAGTGGTTGTAGGTGATGACAGTACTTTGAAATTGCACGTTCATACGTATGATCCTGGTGGAATTCTCACATATGGTGTCTCCCTAGGTACTCTGGCAGAGATTAAAGTTGACAATATGGATCAACAACATCAGGATTTCATTGGTCTAAACCGTCAACCAGATGCAAAAGTAGATGTAGGTGTTGTAGCTGTAGTTTCTGGTGCGGGATTGCAACGGTTATTTCGTAATTTAGGATGTATTGCCCTTGTACATGGTGGACAGACTATGAATCCGAGCGCACAAGAACTTATGGAATCTGTAAGTAGCTCTAGTGCCGCCTCTGTTATTGTTTTGCCGAATAATTCCAATATCGTGAATACGGCTTTACAGGCGGAAGAACTTTCAGATAAAGACCTCCACGTTGTTCAGAGCCGGACAGTACCTGAAGGAATAGCGGCCCTTCTTGCTTTTAATCCGGAGTTAGACCTTGAGAACAACTTAACCCTTATGGAAGATGCGATGACTGATGTGAGAAGTGCGGAGATAACAACTGCCATAAGGTCTACTTCGATTAATGGGATTTCTGTTACTCAAGGGCAACATGTTGCAGTTCTAGAAGGGAAAATTGTGAGTGTTGCTGATACAATAGCCGAAGTAGTTAGAGATCTTTTTACCTATCTTGTACCAACATCAGGTTCTTTAGTTACTCTCTATTGGGGCGGGGACGTTATTGAGGAAAACGCTATTGAAACATCAGATTGGATCAAAGTAAACTTTCCAGAGGTTGAGGTTGAGGTTGCTTATGGAGGGCAACCTCTTTATCATTATTTAGTTTCATTAGAATAGGAGAAATATACGATGGCGATAAAAATTGTGACTGATAGCACTTCTGATCTACCCGCACAGTTGGCCAAGGAGTTGGGCATAACTGTGGTTCCTTTAAATGTGCATTTTGGAGATGAAACGTATAGAGATGGCTTGGATATTGATTCTGAACAGTTCTTTGATTGGGTAACGTCTGGGCCTATTTTCCCGAAAACCTCTCAGCCTTCTGTGGGTGCTTTTCTTGAAGTATATAGCAGTTTATTGAAAGGTGATGATGAGATTATCTCCATACATGCATCCTCGAAGCTTAGTGGGACGGTGAACTCGGCTGTCCAAGCTAGAGAACAGTCTGGCCTTGGTGACCGGATTACAGTAGTTGACTCAATGCAGGTTGGCATTGGCTTGGGTGTGGTGGTAGCAGCGGTAGCTCATGATATGAGGTCAGGGAATTCGAAGGAGGAACTCGTGGAAACAGCTTATCGTTATGCAGATAAGACACGTGTATATCTTCTCGTTGAGACACTTGAATATTTACAGAGAGGCGGGCGTATCGGAAAAGCTCAGGCTTTTCTTGGTTCTATTTTACATGTTCGGCCAATCCTTTCGTTACAAGATGGGGAAGTTCACCCATTGGAAAAAGTGAGAACACGGAAAAAAGGTATTGATCGTTTGTACGAACTTGCTTCAGCACATGGCTCTTTTCAACATATGGCAGTTTGCAGTAGTACAACAGTTGATGACGCTATTCAACTTGAGCAAAGACTTACCCCATTTCTTGCAGATGGTGCAAAAAGTTTTCAAACCAGATTCGGCCCTGTTGTTGGTACACATGTTGGACCGGATGCAGTCGGAATAGCAGTATTGATTAGTTAATAAATATTTTGCCGGAATAGTGGAGGCGATGCATCACTATCAAAGTGAAAACCTCGGTTTCCAGGAGAGATATCAAAGCTAAGACCAAGGTGAAAGCCTTCCTTGATATTCTCAAACTTGAGACGAAGAACGATTACCAGAACATTGCAGTAGCTGGTGGCCTTGATAGGTTTCTATCCCTATGGAGGAAGGAATCTGTCAAGGATAATGGAGATCCATATTTGCATTGCTTTCTTCAGAATAAACTCTTTGCTATTCCCTATAACGAATTAACTCCTGAAAGGCGTAAATCCTGGGTTTGTATTGCAACTGGTTGTTTGGTGAGCAAGAAACCAAAGGTTACGGATAGCGTAGGTACTCTCTCCCTTGATCAACCGATAGAAACTTTGAAAAGTGTAACTACAAGGGTTGTATCTCCATTAAAACGTTTAGGTGTTGAGACAGTGGGGGATCTGTTACGTATGTATCCAAGGCGTCTTAATGAGGTGAGGAAAGTTGCAGAACTTCGAGTTGATGAAGAACAGACAGTTCAAGTGGTTGTTTGGAATGCTAATGAAGTTCGATTGGGTAGATCTATCCGTGGGACCGAGGCTGCGGTTGGAGACGACTCGGGGAACATAAGAGTTATTTGGTACAACCAGCCGTATTTGGCAAAGAGCTTAAAGTTTCAGGCAAAGTATGTGCTCAGTGGACGTGTTGCGATGCATGGTCGTCGGCTTGTGTTTGAATCACCTGGCTACGAAGAAATTCGGAATGGAGATGACCTAGGTCATCTGACACGAACTGGTCGCCTTTTTCCTGTTTATGCTGGAACTGAAGGTATAACTCAACGTATTATTCGTCGAGTTGTTCGCGAGGCTTTAAACCGTGCCGTGGTCAATGTGCCAGAGATACTCCCTGATAAATTGCGTCTTCGACATGGATTATTCCCTATTAGCAAAGCGATTTGGGAAGCTCATTATCCGAGTGGCAATGAACCTAATGAAGAGGCAAGAAGACGGCTTGCTTTTGAAGAATTGTTTATAATGCAATTAGCAGTTCTTTCTAGACGTCAAATACTTGATGCTGGAGTCACTGTACCATTCTTAAAGTCTGAGTCTGGTTTTCTGGAGAAATTCCTGGAGTCCTTGCCTTTTGACCTAACTGGAGCACAATACCGTGTTTTGAATGAGACACTGGATGATCTGTCTCAAGGAAACAGACCGATGAATCGTTTGTTGCAAGGAGAAGTAGGTAGTGGCAAAACGGTTATAGCACTTGCTGCCCTCTTGATTACGGCAAGCTGTGAATACCAAGGGGCTATTATGGCACCTACGGAAGTTTTGGCAGAACAGCACTTTATGACTGTACGTCGTCTATTGGAAAACATAACCAGATCAATAGAAGAAGGTGTTTTGTTTTCAGTTCACCTAGATCCCTTATCTCGCCCGATTACGGTGGGCCTCCTTCTAGGAAGTATGCCATCGAAAAGTAGGCGCAAAGTTCGAGACATGCTTGGAGAAGGTTCCATAGATATAGCAATAGGGACACACGCACTTATTCAAGAGGGTGTTCGTATACCTCGATTAGGACTAGCGGTGGTTGATGAGCAGCATCGATTTGGAGTCGCACAAAGGACTTCTCTTAGAGAGCGTGGGGATATTTCACACCTATTGGTTATGTCTGCAACACCGATACCCAGAACGTTGGCTCTCACACTATATGGTGATTTGGACCTATCGGTTCTTGATGAACTTCCGCCAGGGCGCCAACCAATTCGAACTAGGTGGGTAAAGCCAGAGAAACGTGGTGGAGTATATCAATTCATTCGTAATCAAGTTAGAGAAGGCCGTCAGGCTTTTGTCGTTTATCCACTTATAGATGAGTCTGAGACGATCAATGCCCGTGCCGCTTTAGTTGAGAAAGATCGATTAGGCCAGGAAATCTTTCCTGATTTAGCTGTAGGTCTACTTCATGGGCGTATGTCACTTAAAGAAAAACAAGAGGTTATGGAAAAGTTTCGTCGGAAAGAGATGGACATTCTTGTTTCAACCCCAGTTGTGGAGGTTGGCATAGACGTTCCTAATGCCACAGTGATGGTTATAGAAGGCGCTGACCGGTTTGGTCTTTCTCAACTTCACCAATTCAGAGGGCGTGTTGGTCGTAGTGGATACGCTAGTTATTGTATTTTGATTGCAGAATCACCTTCAGTAGAAGCAGAGACTCGATTAAAAGCCATGGAAAAATTGAATGATGGTTTTAAGCTGTCTGAGGTGGATTTGGAACTTCGTGGTCCTGGTGAGTTTTTTGGTACAAAACAGAGTGGCCTTCCTGACCTAAAGATGGCTCGTCTTACCGATTATGATCTACTCACGAAAGCTCGAGCTGAAGCCAAAGCCTTATTGGAATCTGATCCAAGACTATCCTCTCCGGAACATCGGAACTTAATCGAATCTTTATCGAAACTCTAATAAAGATAATTAATAGTTGGAAATCCACCAAGTTTCTTGTTGATGTTCTGGGAATACTCCCAGTTTATAAAGTGTTATGCCCAAACTTCCAGGATGATGGTATCATTATCTGCTAGCTATGTTATTAAAACATCATATTGCTCAGCTTGTTCAAGAGAGTGTAGAGAAGGCTCAACATCTTGGTCTTATCCCACATTTTTCAATTCCTGAAATCCAAATGGAAAGACCTCAATCTACAGAACATGGGGATTTTGCAACTAGCCTACCGTTAAAACTGGCACGTGTGACTCAAATGAATCCATTAGCGATAGCTGAATCCATTACACCTCTAATAAAGGTCGAAGATTTTATAGGTCTAGTAGAAATAGCTAACCCGGGGTTTATCAACTTCTCAATCAATGACGATTGGCTTCGTCAGCAGGTAAATCATATCCTATCGCAATCCCATTCCTACGGTAATATAGAAATCGGAAGAGGTAGAAAAATCCAATTGGAATTCGTCAGCGTCAACCCTACAGGGCCTCTTCATGTTGGACATGCTAGAGGAGCTGTTCTTGGTAGTGCACTTGCGAAAATCCTCAAGGCAGCTGGGTATGACGTTTCCTCTGAATACTATATCAATGATGTTGGCACTCAGATGGATTCTTTTGCCCAAACATTAAATGCTCGCTATCTTCAAGAATTTGGTCGTGATGCTGATATTCCCTTGGATGGTTACATAGGTTCTTATATGGTGGATCTTGCTCGTGCGATTGTTAAGGTTGAAAAAGACCGATTTTTGGAACTCACTGAAGGGGAGAGACTATCAACGTTAAGAAGCATTGGATTGCAAATGATGTTGAAGTCTATTAGAGAAGACCTTGATCGTATAAAAGTCGAGTTTGATGTTTGGTTTAGTGAACAAAGCTTGTATGACTCTCATCACTATGATGAGGCAATGGAACTCTTACGGAAGAATGGATATTTGTCTGAAAGAGACGGAGCTACTTGGTTCAACTCCATTAGCTTGGGAGATGAGAAAGACAATGTCCTTATTAGGAGTACTGGAAATCCAACCTATTTTGCTTCTGACATTGCTTATCATTATAACAAGTTCATTAAACGGCATTATGATTGTGTAATAGATATTTGGGGGGCTGATCATCAAGGTCATATTTCACGTATGAAGGCCGTTCTTAGAGCACTGGATGTGGATCCAGATCGGCTTAGCATTCTCATATCCCAGATGGTAGCCTTAAAGAGAGATGGAAAAACCGTTCGTGTTTCCAAACGCAGTGGTGATCTTATTACCCTCAAGGACCTTGTGGATGAAGTAGGGCCGGATGCTTGTAGGTTTTTCTTCTTATCACGCTCAGCAGATAGTCAGATGGATTTTGACTTGGAGCTTGCAAAAAAAGATTCTGATGACAATCCAGTTTATTATATCCAATATGCATATGCCCGCATAGCTGGAATCATGCGCCTTGCTGAAGAGAGTGGTTTTAAACATGATGAAGGTGATGTGGATCTTCTAACGCACGGATCGGAGATGACTCTTATTCGGAAGATGTTTCTTCTTCCTGAAGTAATTGAAGGGATAGCAATCAGTTTAGAGCCACATCATTTGCCTCATTATACCGTGGAATTAGCTACAGCATTCCACCTATTTTATCAGCAGTGCCGTGTGGTTTCTAAGAATCCAGAAGATAAATCAATAACGGAGGCTCGCCTTAAGCTAACTGAGGCGTGCCGAGTGGTTTTAGAGCGGTGTTTATCTTTGATGGGAATGAACGCTCCCGATCATATGTGATTTTCCGATATTTACTCTAAACCTTCGTTTTTATACAATCTTCCGAGTTTTAAGTAGTCATTTGAGACGTGATCTATTAAGTTGCGATGACGTTCAGCGGTTTGGCCACGTACTTTACCTGGTATGCCTACTACTAAAGATTCTCTAGGGATTACTGTTTCTTCTAGTAAGACTGATCCGCTAGCAATGATAGAAGATTCGCCTATTTCCACACCTTCGTTGATGGTGGATCCATTTCCTAGGAGACAGTTATCTGCTACAAGCTTAGCATGGCATACTACACCGTGGCCTAACGTGACTCCATTACCTATATGAGCGTCTTGGTCTGCATGGACCACAGAGTTATCTTGGATATTGGTGTTCTTCCCGATAGTAATCTTTCCGTTATCTCCTCGGATAACTGCTCCAGGCCAGACACTCGAGTTTTCTCCTATTTCTACTTTTCCTACGATATAAGCAGCTTCACTAATGAAGGCTGAAGGGTGTATTTCGGGTGTGTTTCCTTTTAAACTACGGATCAAGGTTATTCCTCCTTGGTATTGCGTATGGTTTTACAAGCTTGGTTATTTTACTCCATAGTTGCAAATATAGCATTGGGGTTACATTCAACAAAATCTCTCTCTATACTACAGACTACAATTAAATTGTCTCCCTAGTCTCCCTGGCAAACTTTTCGCATAGGAAGGATGAACATTTGAGAGACTTTCCTCTTTCTAAGTCTGGCAAGAAAGCTGTAGATGTAGCTATTAATAGTATTCTACAGACTGGGGAATTTTTGAAAGCTCGGATGGATACCACTAAGGTTATTTCCTATAAAGGTCCATCTGACATGGTGACAGATGTTGATATAGAATCAGAAAGACAATTAAAAGAATCCCTTGGTGAAGAATTTCCAGACTTTGGTTTTTTGGGTGAAGAATCGGGAGAACACGAAGGGAAAACTGGCTTTCGGTGGATTGTAGACCCCGTAGATGGTACGCGCAATTATGCGTTAGGAGTTCCTCATTTTGCAATATCTATAGCTTTGCTTGATGGATCTGAGACTCTTATAGGGGTTACATATGATCCTGTTCGGAACGAACTGTTCCATGCTATCAAGGGTGGTGGTGCGTTTCTTAACGGTCGACGTATTTCAGTCTCCTCTCGTACTTCGCCTGAGGATATACTGTTGGGGTTTGATATAGGTGCTATAGATAATAATACAAAGCATCGATTGAAGATGATTCAAAACATCTTGCCATCTCTTCAGGCTATTCGTGTTATGGGGTCTGCCACTTTGGGTTTTTGCTATGTTGCCGCTGGTCGGTTAGATATCTATTTCCATGACACTTTAGCTCCTTGGGATGTGGCTGCTGGAATCTTAATCGTTGAAGAATCTGGTGGGGTGTCCCGTGACTCGGACGGTGATCTTGCTCGACTTACTAGCGCCAGTGTGACTATTGCTAATACGATCTTATTAGACCATTTTATAGCCTTGACGAGCGAAACTGGGTAAGATTAAAAATATTTCTGAACCTTTTAATCTATAGGTAAATTTGGGCGTATCTTATGCCAGTCTGTGGCTAGTTCATAAGCGTAAGCAGCTTGTAGAACTGTTTCTTCGCCTAAAGCGGGGCCCATGATCTGTAGTCCAATTGGAAGCCCTTCGGAAAATCCACAAGGTATTGAAATGGCAGGGATTCCAGCGATATTTGCTGGAATCGTACAGATGTCACTAAGGTACATTTGTAACGGCGTTTGAGTTTTTGTACCTATTTTGAATGCAGTAGATGGAGACGTAGGAGTTATGAGCACGTCATATTTTTCGAACGCCATCTGGAATTCTCTTGAGATTAGAGTGCGGACTTTACCTGCCTTCATATAATAGGCGTCATAGTAACCTGATGAAAGAGAATACGTTCCAAGCATGATTCGACGTTTCACTTCTGGTCCAAATCCATATTCTCTGGTTTTTTCTAAGGCATCCCAGAGCCCTGAGGCATTCGATTCAGAATAGCCGTACTTAACTCCATCATATCGAGCAAGGTTAGCTGAGCACTCTGAAGGAGCGATTATATAATAAACAGGGAGCGCATACCGTGTTAATGGTAGGGATACGTCAAAGTCTACCTTTGCACCTAGCCTTTCAAAGATATGAAGAGCATCTACAACAGCGTCCTTAACCTTGGTGTCAATACCATCAACAAAGTATTCTTTTGGAACTCCGATCCGTAGGCCATGTATATTCCCATTAAGTTTTTCTAGGTAGTTTGGTGATTCGTAATTAAGTGAGGTTGAATCTTTCGGGTCATGTCCAGCGATGCTTTTTAGAAGGAGTGCACAATCCGCAACATTTTTCGTTAGAGGTCCAATCTGATCAAATGAGGAGGCGAAGGCAACTAGCCCGTAGCGGCTTACAAGCCCATATGTAGGCTTCATACCAACTATTCCACATAATGATGCGGGTTGACGGATACTACCTCCCGTATCAGAGCCAAGAGAGCCCATTGCCTCACTCGCTGCGACAGCTGCTGCCGGTCCGCCACTGCTACCACCAGGTACACAGCTTAAATCCCAAGGGTTATGTGTTACATGAAACGCAGAGTTTTCTGTAGAGGATCCCATTGCGAATTCGTCCATGTTTCCCTTACCGATGATCACAGCATATTCGTTCAGGAGTTTTTCAGTCACCTTTGAATGGTATGGGGGTATGAAATGCTCAAGCATCCGTGAAGAACAGGTGGTCCTGATACCATTCGTTGCTATGTTATCCTTGATTTGCAGAGGTATGCCGGTCAAAGGGAGAGCATTACCCATTGATATGATTTCATCGGCTTGCTTAGCCTGGTTTATTGCAGACTCTTCGGTAACAGTAACGTAAGCGCCTACAAGTGGATCGAGTCTGTTGATGCGTTCTAGGAAGGCATTAGTTAATTCTAAGGAAGAAACCTTTTTATTATCGAGGAGTTTCCGAGTTTCATGGATTGAAAGGTTGTGTAGTTGATTATCCATATTCGTATATCTTGTTAATCTAGTACTGCATGGACTCGGAAATAGTCATCTTCCCTATTTGGAGCATTAGCGAGAGCTTGTTCACTTGGTAAGGACGTTTCCGGTTTATCATCACGCATTACGTTATTCTTATCGGTGATGCTTCCAGTATGGGGGACTCCATCGGTATCTACTTCTTGTAGTATCTCAAAGTATTCCAAAATTATGGAAAGTTGAGTTCGATATTCTTCTAGTTCGTCTTTTTTTACTTTTATTCTTGTAAGTTGGGTAATATGTTGTATTTCCTCTGGCGTAAGATCCATGATTAGCTCCTTCTTATTTCATCAGTGTAACAGATATGGATTTCTATCACCTATTCTCCTTTGTAGTTGTTTGGATTTCGAAAACTGAAGGTAGCGTAGTGTTTTCAGCTATACCGCCTACCACGATCACAGCGTAGATTAAACTTGTTCCAAATCCCTCTATTGAAAAATTTGCTTCTTGTAATGAACTTAAGGCTATTTCCCGTACGCGAATTTCCGATCCAACCTCAATAATTCTAAGTATATATTTTTGTGGTGTGGCATTTTTGGTTCTGATAAACCCAAAAGAATCCCAAATGGTGTTTTCTTTTTCTGCTTCGGCTAGGAAATTCAGAGCTGGTATTGCTATGTTATCGATACAGACTCCCGGACCGCTAAAGCTGTCATCGGTAACGTATTCAAATCTTAGAAGGATTTCTTGGTTAGCATAAGGAGATAAGTCCACTTCATCTTCCAGCCAGTCGACACTCTTACCCGTGTAACCATGGCCAAAAGAATGCTTTAAGGGGTTTTGTGAAGACGTATGTTTTCCTTCGAGTATGTCCCACGTGTTTCCATTGTCTGTTGAGGCTTCAACGTATAAATAGTCCCAGTTTTCTTCCAAGCTATACCAGATAGTATATTTCATGGAAATATTCTTGCTTGGAGGGAGTTGAAACTTTCCAGTCAAGGTAGTATTTATGCTGTCTCCACGGTTGCTCCACCAACAGTACCCCTTATCTGAGAGAGAATCCGGAAACATTTTAACTAGAGTCTTTCCTTTGAAGGAAACGTTTACATTCGAACTTTCAGGTCTTAACTCTATATAGGTAGCACCGTATTGAGGGACTTTTCTTATAAGAGTTTCTGAATCACCAATACTTGCTTCAAATGGAACTCTAACCTGTAAATGTTGGTAACTATACGGACCTCCACTAGGGTTATCTAAATAGTTCGCAACTATCCAGTTTCCGAACAGATTTGAGAAGCCCTGCTTTGCACCTACAGTCTTGAGATATTTCTCTATTCCCGAAATTCCTCTTTCTGGAAGCTCGTTTATCGTACGCAGAGTTTTGTACCCGCCAAATTGTCCAGCCAAATATTCAAAGAAGAGTTTTGCTCCTCCGTAGTGACGTAGGGTTTCCAAAGGGTCGTCACTCCAGTTGGTGAGTGACGTTGACTTAGAGGTCATGAAATACCTTTCCGAAAAAGATGGATAGCCTGCTATCGTCATGGCCGTTTCAGCCAAGCCTTCTAGGATCCAGGTATCCTCAGTGCTATCAGCTTGGTATTGAATAGTATGTGTTAGTTCATGCGCCAAAGTACCTAAGTATCCAGCGCTCCCTAGCCGAAGATGACGAGTATCTATATAGATCATCTCACGCTCGTTGCTTAATTCGTATATCTCTTTGGGATGTTCATCCATTGATGAAAAGTAACCTGCTGCACTTGATAAGGGAGTATGAAGAATTGTGAGATGAATGTCGTTATCGATTCCAGGTATTCGCTCGGTACCGAAAACCTCAGTGACTTTTGGATATATGATGTCTTCAAAAATCTGAGAACTCCGCTCAAGATTTTTTTTGTCTACTCGTATTTTTTTATCAACATACCAATAGGCATGTTGGGTTACTATCTGTAAGTTAGCGGTTACTTCATAATGGGTTTGGTTTTCTGTGTTAAGTACATGGAAAGTGTCTTCACGACCTTCCTTATAGTTTACAGGATCCTTGTTAACAACCTTTGGAATCGATTCAGCGGATCTTTTTTTCAGACGATATGTAAGTGAATAAAGATCCCTGTCTGGAGGAATAGATCGATCTAAGTCCCAAGCCGCAGGAGTAGGAGTAGGGGTAGGAGTAGGGGTAGGAGTAGGGGTAGGAGTAGGGGTAGGAGTAGGGGTAGGAGTAGGAGTAGGAGTAGGACGTTCTTGGGTTAAGACTTTGATTTGTGCGGGTTGGTTCGTTGGTTTATCTGGACTAGAGCATGCCACAGTACACGCTAATAAGATCAACGGAAGTACGAATCGGCAGGATTGTTTCAATATATTTCTCACGGTAACACGCGTTCAATTAAATTGATTCATGGCTGTATCTAAGCCTGATGTAATTGTGCATATTAGGGCCTCGACAGATTGGTCGATTACATGTTGCATCACTAGAGAATCTTCGGTATTGAAAGAACCTAACACGTGAGGTATGCGTTCTGTTCCCTTCGCTGGGTGCCCTATTCCGATTCGGAGACGTGGGAATTGGTCGGTATGTAACTCGTCGATTATAGATTCTATACCATGGTGCCCTGCCGCACTGCCGTTGGGACGGATTCTAATAGTTCCAACGGGGAGATCCATGTCATCATATATCACCATTAGATTTTGAGGAGTGAGACGGAAATATTTGAGAAGATATCGAGCTGCGACTCCACTATTGTTCATATATACAGCGCTGCTGGAAATGATAATTGGTTTATTCGTAATCTCTACCTTCGTTATAGCCGCGTATTTGTTTAAATTAAATAGTTGAAGATTATAGTGATTTACGATTGCATCAATACACCAAATTCCAGCATTATGGCGGCTTCTAGTATATTTCCGTCCGGGATTTCCAAGTCCTAGTAAAAGCATTATTATTCATCCATAAACGATCTCAAGAGCTCTAAAAAACCATGTTCGTCGAGTATTTTAATATCTAGAGACTTCGCTTTTTCAAATTTAGATCCTGGTTCCTCTCCTAACACCAGATAATCGGTTTTCTGGCTGACAGTATTACTTACCGATCCACCAGCTTCTTTAATGAGTGTCTCTGCTTTTGATCGGCTTATCGATGTGAGTCGACCAGTTATTACGATTCGTTCCCCATCCATTATTAATGGTTGTTCACGTTTTTGTATTTCCAGACCTAAGGTAATACCAGCAAGACGCAGTTTATTAATAATCGTTCGATTTTCGGGTTGCTGAAAATAATCAATTATGCTTGTAGCCACAGTTGTACCTATTCCTGGAATGATAGCTAAATCTTCCTCTGTAGCGTCTATAATTGAGTCTATCGATCCAAATTTTCGGGATAATAAGCGTGCAGTTTCAAGTCCTATGTGTCGAATTCCGAGAGCTACCAAAATATTTGCGAATGGTCTGGTTTTACTTTTTTCAATTGCCTGGTAAAGCTTGTCAACGCTTCTCTCACCCATACCTTCCAGAGAAATGAGCTGCTCTTTTTTTATAAAGAAAATGTCACTTATATCGTGTGCCAAATTTCCGTCTATTATGAGCAATGCTAATTTTTCACCTAAACCATTGATATTCATACCGCTACGTCCAACGAAGTGGATTAATAGGCGTGCAAACTGTGCCGGGCAGGCTGTATTAATACAGTAAGATGCTGCTTCTCCTTCGGGCTTGATTACCTGAGCATTGCAAACTGGACAGGAGCTGGGCATAACAAATTTATTTTCTTTTCCTGTACGTCGTGCTACAACTGGTGCTATCACCTTTGGAATAACCTCTCCTGCTCGCTCTACTACTACCCAGTCACCTTCACGGATATCCTTGCGGTGTATGTCATCTTCGTTATGCAGGGTAGCCATTCTTATCGTTGCTCCCCCGATCCTAATAGGTTCTAGTTCTGCATAGGGGTTAAGGCTGCCCGTTCGGCTTACATTAATTCCGATCTTATTTAACTTAGTGATCTGCTGAACAGCGGGAAATTTATAGGCTATTGCCCATCGAGGTTCTCGTCCCACGCTCCCCAGATATTGTTGGTAATTAATGAGGTTAATTTTTATTACCACCCCATCAACATCATATTCAAGGGATTCGCGTTCGTTTACCCACTTATTGAAATATTCCTCAACTTTTTCGAGCGTATCACAACGAGAAATTTCAGGGTTGACTTTAAACCCCATCTTTTTCAGTAGTTGTAGAGAATCCCAATGATTATCTGGGGTATCGTAACCTTCTGCATAACCTATCCCGTAACTGAATAGCACTAAAGGTCTTGATGCCGTAATAGCAGGATCTAGTTGCCTTAAGGACCCTGCTGCGGTATTTCGTGGGTTAGCATACGGAGGCATCCCTTTAGAAACCCGATCTTCATTCAAATCATCAAAAGCGCTTTTTGGTATGTAGACCTCTCCCCGTACTTCGATACGTTTTGGAAGATTATCTCCTAGTAGAGATAGAGGAATACTTCGTATTGTCCTTACGTTCGAAGTAACATCTTCTCCTTCGACACCGTTGCCTCGAGTAGCTGCCCTGATAAGTTTGCCATCTTCGTAAGTGAGTGCTATAGCGAGCCCATCAATTTTTAGTTCACATACCATCTCGAACGATTCTTTATCTAGGTAGTTTCTAATCCGTTTGTGCCATACATTCACCTGGGAGGTGTCGAAAGCGTTAGCTAAGCTTAGTAGTGGTAGTGGATGTTCCACAGTAGCAAAGCCTTCTGTTGGAGGGGCACCAACACGTTGTGTTGGTGAATCAGCGGTGATCAAATCAGGGTATTTTCTTTCAATCTCCCTGAGGGCCTCCATCAGGGAATCGTATTGAGAGTCACTAATTACTGGGCTATCAAGGACGTAGTAGCGATGGTTGTGTTGATTGATCTCACCGCGGATGTTATTTAGTTGGCGGGTAATTTCTAGATCAGTCATCCTTTGTTTCCATTATTGATGTACTGTAAGAGTATAGCAGGGGTTGCTGTAGTGAGTATACTAGATATAACTATGGCAGACGTCCGTCCGTTTTTTGGTCTTCGTTATCTGGGCAATCTTACTCAGTCTTTGAGAGATATACTTTGCCCCCCCTATGATGTGATCTCAGATGTACTACAAGGTGATCTTCATAGGCGGAGTCCATATAATGCCGTTCGCTTAGAACGTGGCATTGTAATGGATGGAGATAATGATCATTCGAACATATATACTCGGGCAGCGACCACGTTTGATCTTTGGCAGCGTGAAGGAGTGCTCAAACGTGAGGAAAAACCAAGTTTCTACCTACATCGTCACATCTTCAAAACTAGTAAAGCCAGCATTGTGGAACGGTGGGGGTTAGGAGCCAAAGTTCGCCTGGAAGAGTTTGAAAGCCGTGTCATTTTACCGCATGAAGATACTCGGCCTGCTGATAAGGCGGATAGATTAGCTCTTATTGAGGTCAGTAGAGCTAATTTCAGTCCGGTTATGGCTTTGTACAGACATAGTTCTAAGAATATCATCGGGGATGTCATACAGTCGATTCGTTCAGAACTACCAGTTTTTGATAGCTCGTATGAAGAAGATCAGCAGCTGACTCTTTGGGCGGTTAGTGCACCGGAGGTAGTAGAGGCAATTAGTGGAGACTTCTCTAGTTCACCTCTTTTTATTGCCGATGGGCACCATAGATACGAAACCGCTCTCAACTACAGAAATCAAGTTTATCAACAATCTGAAAATTGGTCTGGTGAAGAGAATAGTAACTATATCATGATGACTCTTATTGATTTTGAAGATCAGGGTTTAGTGGTTGAACCATATCATCGTGTTGCAGGAGGACTTACTCCCTCCATCTTCAATATCCTCCGTGAGCGATTGTTTGAAATCTTCGATGTAACAGTTCTTACTGAAAGGCCAGTCACTCCCGTGGCTTTCGAGGAGGTCGTCGAAAAATATAGCCAAAAAGAGCCGGTTATTGGGTTGGTTATCTCTGGTGAAGAGAGATTCTTTTTACTCTCTCTAAAGGCTGAGAATGTTGGTCAGGGAGATGTTTCTGCTTATGATGCATTACATAGGTTCGAAGGTTGGATTTTGCATAATGAAGTTCTGAACACAGTCCTTGGTCAAGATGTTGGGGATCATGTTGATTACATTCGGGATCCTGCGGAAGCTCTGCACAAAGTATCCACGGGACAGCTGCAGTTTGCTTTTCTTTTACGATCGATGCCGATGGATTTGTTTGAGACTTTAGTTTCTGCTGGTGTAAGGTTACCCCCGAAATCCACTTATTTTTATCCAAAAATCCCCACTGGGATGGTTTTCAACCCACTTTGATTCTAGCGATGGTGTTTTCATGTCCAATGGTTGGATTGCTTGGTTGCCTAGTTGCGGCCATGCTACCGGTGCAGTGGCGTTTTTAAACCTTTCTTTGATAGGGAGATCATCGTCCCATCTATAAGCGATGAATCGGTGCCCGTTTACGCCCTTAGAATCTTCCGATGCGATTCAAACGATAGGTGAACATATAACGCTTGGTTGTATCAGGGCGTGCCGATTGACTGTTGAGTTATGCGGAAGCAAGTTAGTATGCGTACGTCCACCGGGGGCCAGAACATTTGCGGTTACTCCAGACCCTTCAAGCTCTTTTGCCATGATTGCCATTAAAGCCTCATGTCCAGCTTTTGAAGGTCCATTAGGGGGCCATACCCTTTCTGATCATTGTATCAATGCTTGTTGTGACGCCGATTATGCGCCCCCATCTCTGATAATGAAGTGTCCGATCACCGCACGTGACATAAAGAAAGGTTCTCCGAGGTTCACCGACATTACTTTGTTCCATACCTCAGGAGAAATTTGCCAGAAGTTACTTTGGATATCATCACTGAAACCAAGATTCATCTGGTTTGTGCCTGCATTATTTACCAGAATGTGTAATCCGCCGAATTTAGAGAGCGTTTTTTTGGCAGTATTTTCCGAATCAATGGGATTTGAAACATCTGAAACAACAGTGAAAATTGAATCATTACCGGTTAAGCTTCGGACAAAGTCGCACTCTCTTTCAGAGATTCTTTGTCAATGTCTGACATGGTAACTTGTGCACCTGCCTCGACTAGAGCCAGTGACATTGATAACCCTAGTCCGATCGGGCTACCCGCTCCCGTAACAATAGCTACTTTACCCGTAAAGGGTTTTGTTGTAATCGTGTTATCCACGCAGGAATCGGTTACTATAGTTTGACGAGTTTTGCTGTAGTGATGTGAGGGTGTGATCTAATTTCTTCAAGGGCGGTTTCAGGCATCGAATCATCTAACCCTACTACCATTACTGCATGGCCCCGAGGTGTCTTTCGCCCCACTGCCATAAAACCTATATTAATATCATGGGTTCCCGTGATTGTTCCAAGAGAGCCAATCATACCAGGTCGATCTTGGTGTTCTATAAAGAGTAAATATGATCCTTGCGGGACTACATCTAGCCAGTTGCTATTCACTTGAACGATGTGTGTATCATTGTGTAAGAGGGTTCCACTGATGGACATTGCTCCTTCAGAGGTATTTAAAGTTAGGGTAATCAGGGAGGTGTACTCTCCTGGGCTTGTATCTTTTTCCTCTATTATTCTTAAGCCTCTTTGATTTGCGATTACGTTTGCATTAACTAGGTTAAGCCGGTCTTCTGTAATAGGCTTTAGAAAACCTGTCAAAGCTGCTGCTTTGAGCATTGACGTGTCATGGTTAGCTATTTCGCCTTGGTAGAGTATGGTTATTGACTCGAATTGACCATGGGAAAGCTGAACCATGATTTTACCAAGAGTGTTAGCCGTTTCTAAGTAAGGGGATACAACAGCTTGGACTTCTGGCGGTGTAAATGGAATGTTAACCGTATATCTTGCCGGCTGTCCAGCTAGTATATCTAGGACCTGCTCTGCAACTTCGCAAGCGACTTCGGCCTGAGCCTCAACCGTAGATGCGCCGAGGTGTGGCGTAAGGACAACATTAGGGTGCTTAAGCAGAGGCGAGTCTCCAGGAGGTTCTTTTGAAAACACATCTAGAGCCGCTCCTGCGACTCTGCCGTTTTCCAAAGCTGTTAACAAAGCCGATTCGTCCACTAATCCTCCCCTAGCTACATTGATTATGTGTATTCCGTGTTTAACGTGGGAAAACTCCCGTTCTCCTAGAAGGTGATTAGTATTTTCTGTCATTGGTGTATGCAAAGTTAGAAAGTCAGATTCTTCTAATATTTTGTCGAAAGACATTAGACTCACCCCGAGATGGCTGGCGTGTTCGGGAGTGATGAACGGATCGTATCCAATAAGTTTCATGTCGAACGATGCTGCCCTTCGTGCTACGCCAGATCCAACACGGCCTAACCCAATTATGCCTAGCGTTTTATTACGTACTTCAGTGCCCATGAAATCAGATCGGCGCCACTCTCCATTTTTGAGAGAATAGTCAGCTTGGGGAATATGTCTTGCAAGAGAAAGCAGCATCGCTATGGCGTGTTCTGTTGCTGCTATAGTGTTGCCCGTTGGTGCGTTGACAACCGCTATCCCATGTAGTGTAGCCGCGTCAAGATCAATGTTGTCCACACCAACCCCTGCTCGGCCAATTACTTGTAGTTTTACACCAGCGGTTATGACTTCTGGTGTAACCTTAGTTTCGCTTCGAACGACTAGGCCATGATATTTCGATATAATAGAAACAAGCTCTTCCGTAGTTAGCTTAGTACGAACTTCGACATTGACTGAATTCTTTAGAAGCTCTATCCCTTCATTCGCTATCGGGTCTGCAACTAGTACATTAGAAGCCATTAACCTCGCACCTTCTCGCTATCGAATTTATATCCAACTTTTGGAAGAGCTAACTTTAGAGCATCAAGACATTGGTCGATATCTTCTTCCGAACAAAATCCAAGGTGACCAAGTCGGAATAGAGAACCTTGCATGCTACCTTGTCCACCTGCAAGAACAACACCGTGCTCTATTCTTAAGATGGAGAGTAATTTTGGTATATCAATTCCGTCCGGTGCCTTTACAGATGTCACTGTATTTGAGGCGGCTGCTTCATCTGCAAATAAAGTCAGCCCGAGATCTTTCACCCCATCTCTAACTCTTTGGGCAATCTTGGAGTGGCGTTCAAATATATTAGGGAGCCCTTCCTCTAACATCATGGAGAGGGCAGTATCTAAAGCATAGAATACAGAGACTGCAGGAGTCCACGGATTTTGACCTTTTTCCAGATAGGTTTTGGCTGTTTTCAGGTCGAAGTAGAAACGAGGGATAGTTCCTTGTTCAGACGCATCCCAAGCCATTTTGCTCATGCTTATAAAAGCTAATCCTGGTGGTGCCATCCATCCCTTTTGGGACCCACTTGCAACGACGTCTAAATTCCAATCATCAACTGGGCATGGAATTGAGCCTATGCTACTAACAGCATCTACTATTAGAAGTTTATTGAATTCTCCTTTGACTATTTTAGCAATGGATTCCAGGTCGTTTGTTACTCCAGTAGATGTTTCGTTATGAGTGAGCAGAACTGTTTTGATTTCTTGGTCATTTTTAAGTATTTTACGAACATCTTCTGGATCCACCGCTTTTCCGTACTCTGCAGAAAGTAAATGGACGTCTGCACCATAAACTTGTGCAATTTTTGTGAGTCTTTCTCCGAACACCCCGATGGAAATAACGAGCACCTTGTCATTAGGAGAAAGAGTATTCACTACTGCAGCTTCCATCGCACCGGTTCCGGAGGCAGTCAGGATGAGAAGATCATCTGTGGTAGTGAACAGATTCTGTAGGTGCTTCGTAGTACGAACAAGTATCTCTTTGAATTCCGGGCCACGATGATTCATCATCTGCTGGCTTGAGGCTTGCAAAACCTGATCAGGGATAGGGGTTGGGCCAGGAATGCGAAGATTTACCATACTTTTCCTCTCTTTGTAAGACATATTTGAAATTATATCATTTTATAGAGGCAGTCGTATTGAATGGGCGGCGATGTTTCAGGTAACTTTGTGGCTGTAATTATGATCAAGTTACCTTTGTTATTGAACATCTATAAACTGAATGAACCGCCTTCTACCCGCTTTTAGAATATCTCCAACTTGCAAATTTTCAAGCGCATAATCGGCAGGGATTTTACTTCCATTTACCTCAACGGCTCCCTGAGATATTAACCGTTTAGCCTCACTGACGCTTGTTACTAAATTAACTGCGACTAACATATGACTAAGGGATGTATAGTGCAGTGTTTTTAGATTAACCGGCTCCATTTCTTCTGGTGCTTCTCCTCTTTGCACTACACGTTCAAATTTTGCCTTTGCTTCTTCCGCAGCCTTGGCATCATGGAACTGTTTGACGATTTCTAGAGCGAGATGCTTCTTAAGATCAATTGGGTTTACGGATTCAGATTTTATTGCCAGATCAATTTCATTAACTTCATTATTTTCTAGATCTGTTAAAAGATCGAAATATGTGACAATAAGCTCATCCCGCAGTGACATAATTTTTCCGTATTGGTCGTTTGGTGAGTCGTTGATACCTATAGCATTACCGAGGCTCTTGCTCATCTTTTGGTTTCCGTCTGTACCTACGAGTAATGGAACAAGGAAACACTGTTGTGGTGCTTGCCCCTCCATGATTTGAAGATCTCTGCCAACGAGAAGATTGAACTTTTGGTCAGTACCACCGAATTCCACGTCAGAGTGAATTGCTACAGAATCATATGCTTGGAGTAATGGATAGAGTAACTCTGTGATTGCTATAGGCTTACCTTCTTTATAACGTTTATTAAAGTCTTCTCGTGCAAGAAATTGTGCGACGGTGAATTTGCTGCTGAGGCTTATAACTTTTTCCAGATCAAAATCGCCAAACCATTCGCTTTGATAGACTGCTTGAGTCCGATCCTTGTCGACTATTTTAAAAAGCTGCTCCATGTAGGTTTGTGCGTTCTTCTCAACCTCTTTTGCACTTAGCATTTTACGTATAGCGGATTGTCCACTTGGATCTCCGATTCGCGCAGTCCAGTCGCCGACAATCAGGATAACCTTATGGCCGAGTTCTTGAAGTTGCCTGAGTTTGCGAAGGCCAACTACGTGTCCTATGTGAATATCAGGGCTGCTTGGATCGAATCCCATCTTTAGGCGGAGAGGTTTATTTTCTTTTAGGCGACCGATAAATTCTTCTTCAACTATAATCTCAGCCGTGCCTCTTCGAAGAATATTTGCTAGAGTCTTCTTGTTAATTTCCATGTCTTAATTACGTGCTCCTAATTTTTGAGAAGCCTTCTAATTTGTTTTACGTCGATGTGTATTTGTTCCTTGAGGTCCTTAATATGCTGGAATGTTACTTGTTCTCTTAGGTATTCAACAAATTCCAGTTTCATACTTTGTCCATAGAGGTTTCCAGTGTAGTCAAGTATAAACGACTCAACCGTATGCCTGTCACTACCAAAGGTAGGGCGAACACCGATGCTTGTAGCAGCCCTATAGCGTTCGCCTTGGAAATAGGCCCATGTAGCATAGATTCCGTCCCCGGGAATTACCAGATTAGAACCAACTTCTAGATTTGCTGTAGGATGATTTAAAAGGTTACCGCCTCTACCATCTCCATTCACCACCTTTCCGTCTAAAGTGAATAGCCGGCCGAGAAGCGATGTGGCTATTCTGATATCTCCTTTAGTTATTGCATTGCGAATTGCAGTACTATTGACAGCATTTTTATCTAGCAAGAATGGTTCTACAGTAATTACTGAGAATCCGGAGGCCTCTCCCATATCGTGGAGGATTTCTGGTGTTCCATCCCTTCGATGGCCAAGTGCGAAATCCGGGCCGATTATCAGCTTTTTCATTCGTAGGTTATTTTGAAGGTCTAGAACGAACTCCTTAGCTTTCATTTTGGAAATTTCTGAAGTGAAGGTTATTGGAATCACAAAGTCTATGCCTAGTTCTTGAATAAGTGCTACTTGTTTTTCTATCGTAGTTATGGATGGTACAAGGGTTCCTGGGACGAGTACTTCCATAGGGTGATTTTGAAAAGTAATTACCCCTGTGGATAAATGAGATTCGACACCTTCTTTTACCAGAGCTCTGAGAAGATGCTGGTGACCTAAGTGGACCCCATCGAACACCCCGACAGTTAGACAGGAGTCCCGCGGTGGTCTTACCGCAGTTAGCTCATGAATCGAAGTCATCACATTAAGTGGTTTTGGTAGCCTGTGTAGGCACCTTTCGGATTGCCATGGCGAGGCTCACAAGGTTAGTGAAATTTTCGAAGTTAAGAGACTGCGCACCATCTGAGAGAGCTTTATCAGGGTTGGGGTGAACTTCAATTTGAAGGCCGTCTGCTCCAGCTGCTACTGCAGCTAATGCGACAGGTGTGACCAAGTACCACTTACCTGTACCATGACTAGGGTCGGCTATGATAGGTAAGTGGCTTAGCCTTTTAATTGCTGGTATAGCGGCGATGTCCATCGTGTTTCTAGTGTACGTCTCAAATGTACGGATTCCACGTTCACATAGAATAACCTGTTTATTTCCTGCGGCGAGTATATATTCTGCAGCTAGCAGCCAGTCTTCATAAGTTGCGGAAAAACTGCGTTTCAACATGACAGGTTTTCCACATTGTCCCATTTCGTCAAGTAATGTGAAGTTTTGCATGTTACGTGCGCCTATTTGCAGAATGTCTGCATATTTGCTGACGAGACCCACATCCCTAGGGTCCATAACCTCAGTGATAATAGGAAGGCCTGTATCGTTTCTAGCTTGTTCAAGAAGTTTAAGCCCGTCTTCTCCAAGACCTCGGAAGCTGTATGGAGAAGACCTTGGTTTGAAGGCACCCCCTCTAAGAATGTTAGCTCCAGCATTTTTCACGGCTTTTGCTGTTTTCATTACCTGTTCTTCGGATTCCACAGAGCATGGACCAGCCATTATTACGAGTTCATCCCCACCGATTGTTACGTTCCCAACCTTTATTTTTGTAGAATCTTGCTGGAATTCTCGACTGCTTAGCTTGTAGGGACGAGATATAGGTACGGCTTCTCGGACACCAGTTAAGAGTTCCAGCTCGTCTCGAAGCTCTGGGTATGTCTTTCCCAAAACTCCTATAACAGTACGTTCTACACCTCTGTTAACTTGTCCCTCAAACCCTCGATTACTGAGGTGGCTTTGTATAGATTCTATGTCTTCTTCACTACTATCTACTTGCATTATGATCATCAAGGCTTTTTACCTCCGAGCCGTTACATTAACACGAACCTGAACTAGGTTGGCTTGGTCTTTCAAAACACTTAGTTTTCGACGTCTCATGGTCGTAAGACCTTTGCTCCTTTCAAGTATATGTTAACAATATCCTTCTGACTCTTAACAGTATTTATCAGAAGTAGTACGCGAATACAACTTTGAAGTGAGTTAGGCACTTCCATTTCATGGCTACACAAAAGAGCCACATCTGTCCAGCCCATTTGTTGGCGTGCCGAGACCGCGGGGAATTCAGCATTTATATCACGGGTGGTTGTGAATATAGCCGTTGCTATCTGGTCTAACTGGATATCATTTTTTTCCACAAGCTCTTCCAATAACTCTCTAGTACTAGACAGAATAGCATCCTTAGTATTCTCCGTCACTGTTGTTGCCCCTCGTATTCCTCGACAGACTTGGTTCATTTTTCCTCTTTATTCTCTAGAGCAACATTACCGCTAAGCTCTGCAATGAATTTTTGAGCACTAGATATAGCCTTTCCTGGTGGTGCTGCCCCAATGGTGTTGATAAGTGCGCTTCCTACTACTGCTGCATCAGCGAATTTCTCGACTTCCAACATATGCTTTCTACTAGATAAGCCAAAACCTACCGCTATGGGTAGATTTGTGTGAGAACGTATTCTTTCCACCATAGAAGGGAGGTCTGTGGGTATCTTATCACGCGCACCTGTTACTCCTGATATGCTTACGTTATAAATAAAGCCACTTGCTTCCGAGCATGCCTTAGCTATACGTTCATCTTTGCTCGTTGGTGCTAATAGGGGGATCAGATGGATGCCATAGTTTCGGCAAGCATCCCTGAATGGAGCAGATTCTTCTGGAGGGAGGTCCGCTACTATAGTCCCGTCTAATCCAACTTCATTAGCTTTTTCTGCATACTCTTTTATCCCCATGGATAGGATAGGGTTGTAGTAGCCCATAAGGATTAAAGGAGCATTAACTCCCCGATTTCTTAGCCTACTGCATATATCTAGGCAAAGTGACAAGTTCACCCCTTGCTGAAGAGCGTGAAGGCTTGCTTGTTGGATTGTAGGGCCGTCGGCAAGAGGGTCACTGAAAGGTACACCGAGTTCAAAAATGCTTGCCCCAGCTTTTTCTAACGCGGGCACGATTTCCAACGTGGTTTCAATGTCTGGATAACCTACGGTGAGGAAAGGTATAATTCCGAGCTTACTCTTCCCTCGTAGGCGGTCAAAAGTTTTACCGAGTCTGTCTGTTGTCAAATTCGTATCTCAGTAATTAGTGTTTTCAGATATACAAATCATATATCAGGGTAGTTGCGATCTTAGCATGGAGCCCCCTTGTAGGCAATCTATATAACTAAATGGGGAAAAATGATTATTGAGGGAAGGTATTGACTAGAAGTAAATAATTGGCAAGAAGTTGTAGCGCTCCATTTGATGCTTGTACTAGATTGTTTTCCCTGCCGCTATCATTAAACAGATATCTTTGGCAAGTTTGATACTCTTTCGTAGAAAGCGCTACATAAAACAAGCCTACAGGCTTGTCAGCAGTTTTACCTGTTGGACCTGCAATACCTGTTACTGAAATGCCTATAGTCGTATTACATAGTTCCCGAATTCGCTGGGCCATTGTGATTGCTACTACTTCACTTACAGAACCATATCCCGCTAGGAGTTCTGAATGGATGCCCAGAACCTTGTGCTTCACTGATTCAGCGTAGGCTATTATACCTCCGATAAAATATGCTGAACTTCCTTCGATGCTAGTAAATATATGTCCCAGTCGACCAGAGGTGCATGCCTCTGCCACCGAGACAGTAAGCTCTCTTTTTTTGAGCGTTAGTGCAATTTCTTCTATCAATTGGAATTCCAGATGTTTAAATCAGAAGTTTTATATCGTGTAGTAGCGGGCTAGGATCGATTGATGGATTAGTGAAGAGGACACGGAGATGTCCATTACGATCAATTAAATAAATGGGATAGGAATGGGCAATCAATTCATATAGATCTTGGTCTCGGAAATTTTTGGCTGAACTTTTTGGTGGGGTAGTGGTAGTGTTTTCTCCCCAGCTTGTTGAAATATAGTAGGAATCCAAAATCTGGTTCAACTCATCCGGTTTCCCTATAAGGAAGTCCCATTTATTTAACATGTCATGCTTTTTGGAATAGCTATATGCTTCTTCACGGAGATCCCTTTTTGGATCGATTGAGATAGCGATAAATGCTACATCATTAACCCGTTCATCTAGTTGAATGTAGGTTTGTCGTAGGGTTTGCGTTATGACTGGACATATGTCGGGGCAGGAAGTGTAAAGAAAAGTGAGAACGATGACCTTTCCTGATAACTCACTGAGGTTAACGGTATTACCAAATTGGTTTTGAAGCTGGAAAGCCGGTGCTGTTTTTATGGGATTGAGTTCAGTGCCCATAAATGAAAGTTGTCGGGAGCATCCTGTTGCTAGAAATACTGACATACAGGCTACTATAGATACGATATATAAGTGTCTCAATAGTGTCATAGTGGTTAGAAATGTGTCACGCTATCTACCATGATTAATATGAAGAGGAAGAAAAGATAGCTTAAGGAGTAAAGATATAGGGAACGTGCACCTTTTGTGCCACCTGATAGAAGGAGACGAAGTGCCATAGAAACAAAAATAATAGCGAGGATTATCGCTCCGAAGAGGTAGAGTATCCCAACTGTATCAATTGTGAAGAACAGGATAGTCAAAGCTACTAGTATTACGAGGTGAAGCATTATTCCCCAGGCGGTTGTTTTTTCACCACTGACAACTGGCAACATTGGAACGTTTGCCTTTGCGTAGTCGTTCTTTATAAGTAGTGCTAGTGCCCAGAAATGGGGTGGTGTCCAGAAAAAAATAATAGCGAACAGATAAATTGCAGGTAACCCAATATTACCGGTTATCGCTGCCCATCCAACTAATGGGGGTATAGCTCCAGCAGCTCCCCCTATAACTATGTTTTGGGATGTGGACCGCTTTAGCCACATCGTATAGATGAACACATAGAAAAGGGTCGCAATCAGAGTGAGTACGGCACTTAATAAGTTTACCCAAGTAGCTAATATGACAAAAGATATGATATTAAGTATGATCCCAAATAGTAGGGCACTTCTTGGCCGTACTCGTTCACTGGCGACAGGCCTATTACGAGTTCTGCTCATCAATTTGTCGATATCTTTTTCCAGGTAGTGATTAAGTGCTTGGGCACCTCCAGATGCCAAGGTTCCCCCTATGAGGACGAGCAATGCTAGTTTTAAGGGAGGAAAATCTCCCGAGGCTAAGAACATTCCTCCCAATGCAGTGACAAGGAGCAGGGATATGACTCGGGGTTTCATTAATGTTATGTAATCTCTGAAAACTCTCCATGAAGGAGAAGATGTCGATAAAAGGTATGGTGAGGTTGTTTTCCAAGATAACGCGGTTAATAAAACTAAGTTCCCCCAAAGCGCAGTTGCTAAACTGAGGTGTAAAGCTCGGAAGATTGACTGAAAACCGGACCAAGGGTTTGCGGCACCTATAAAAAACTGAATGATTACTAGGGAAATTACGGTTAGACTAACTGTTTTTACGTAGGGGGTTTCTTTAAATTTACTCCATCCTAAATAGGCGATCCATATTGTTATAATTCCTACAACACCTGCGAGAAAACGGTGGGCCATATGGATCCAACCCATTGAGAGAACAGGGAAAAAATTGTTATCACAGAGAGGCCAGGAAGGGCATATGCTACCTGCCCCCTTACCAACCACGTATGACCCTGACAATAAGACTAAAAATGTCGCTATACTTACAGTTACTACCCCGATGAAAAAGAAACGTTCAAACGGTTTGTTCTTTTGAGAAACCTTTTCGATTTGGTTTGATACCAGTGTTTTGGTTTGAACCCAAGCAAGTATCAGTAGTGCAAATATTCCTTGAGCTGTAGCTAGATGGAATGTGACAGTGTTAGGTTCCAGTTCGGAAAGAACTGTTTTTCGACCTAACCATGCCGCCAGAATTACTAGTACGAGTGCCGTTGTAAGCAGTAAGAGTAGTGGGCGGTTGTAGCGTAATTTCCACCACGTCAGGATTGTTGTTGAGAAGACAAGCATTCCTACAACGCTTGCTATCATTCTGTGTGTATATTCTATAATGATATGGTATTCAAACTCAGGTATAATTTTGCCGTAGCAAAATGGCCAGTCCGGGCACCCAAGCCCGGAATCGGTTACACGAACAATGCCACCCATCGTCACAAGGACAAATGTAGCTGCTATCGAAAAAAGAATGAGGGAACGATAGATTTTGCTAATAGGTTCTGGCGATCGGCGTTTGGGTGGATTATGCATTCTTGCACTGTTCATATGATGTACTGTCTGAAGCGACTCTATAATATTATACCTCTTTGAACACTTTTTTACATATCCACCTCTTGACTTGAAGGCGATCGCTTGTTAGAGTCCTAGACTGTGGGTCTTAGGTGTCATGCGAGTGACCTTTCTGGATATTGCCCACTCGAATGCTCTTGTTTATAGAACGGGAATGGTGATATCGAAGGTTTTCTTAGGGGCCTTACTTACCGACTATGAAAAGAATTACCACGTCTCGGAATGGCCGAGGTTTCTTAAGGATAAGTCTACTTTTTAGTGCAGTCTTTCTGCTTGTATTTACTGCCTGTTTTCCATCTCATCCTCAATCGACTTTTGATGCCGCTGGTCCAGTCGCCAAAAGTCAACTAAACCTTTTCTATATCATCTTTTGGACGGCTGTATTCGTTTTTGTTGTTGTTGAGGGAATTCTGCTTTACGTCGCAATTCGTTTTCGTCGTAAAAAAGGTAGCAATGAAATTCCTAAACAAACTCACGGAAATACACTCTTAGAAATTGCTTGGACTATTGCTCCGGCAGTTGTATTGGTGGTTGTAGCCGTTCCGACTGTTATCACCATATTTGATAATGCAACACCACCCAGCCACGAAAATGCAATCAATGTTAAGGTTACGGCACATCAATGGTGGTGGACCTTTGACTACTTTGAAAAAATCGAGTTAGATTTGGAAACGAAAGATATGAAACGGTTTAGGAACGGGGAAATCACACTCAAAGATGTGTATAAGGCTAAACCTTATTTAACTACAGCTAACGAGATGAATGTGCCGGTCGGAGTTCCTGTGAGCTTAGTACTTGAATCGAATGATGTGATTCACAGTTTTTGGATACCTAAGCTTGCAGGTAAGGTTGATATAGTTCCTCAGAATAGAAATACGATGTGGTTTCAGGCCGATAGGATAGATGCGAACCCTGAAACTTCAGCCATCGACCCCTATATGGGGCAGTGCGCTGAGTTTTGTGGGCTCTCTCATGCTCTTATGAAGGTTCGTGTTTGGGTACATAAACAAGATGATTTTGATAGGTGGGTAAAAGTACAACAAGGATTTTCAGTTGAGCCGAGTACTGATAAGGAAAAGGCTGGACGTGAAGTTTTTGTCATTCAGCAATGTTGGGCTTGCCACACTCTAACCGATAAGACTCATCCAATTCTTAGCGGAGCGCGTGCTATGAAAGGACCAAACCTAACCCACTTTGGTGGCAGGTCTACAATTGCCGCAGGGATACTTGACAATAGTGATGAGGATTTACGGAATTGGCTCAAGGATCCTTTGAAGATTAAACCAGGGAACATTATGGGTATGGAGGGATCAATGTTTCAAGGGGGTATAGCAAAGATGACAGATCAGGAGATTGAGGAATTGGTTGCTTACCTTCGAATTTTGAGTTAATTAGATATGAATTTATTAAATAGGGATGTAGGTACATCGATGGTTGACGTTTGGTGCGTGGATTTGTGTTTTGGAGGAAAGCTATGGCTATGCTAAGAGGCTCTATAGAGAGCTTGCTGAGACGGCCGACTACTTACTCTGGTTTGCAGAGTTGGCTTGTTACTGTAGATCACAAACGAATTGGCATTATGTATGGAGTTACTGCCTTTGTCTTCTTTCTTATTGGCGGACTGCAGGCCTTGCTTATGCGCGTGCAGTTACATTCATCTGACTTGTCTATAGTTAGCCCTGAGGTATATCACCAACTGTTTACTATGCATGCATTGACCATGATATTCCTAGCGGTTATGCCTTTGGGGGCTGCTTTTTTCAACTTTGTGGTTCCATTGCAAATAGGAGCCAGAGATGTGGCTTTTCCTCGCTTGAATGCTCTTAGCTATTGGGTCTTTTTATTTGGTGGTTTGCTTTTAAACGGTGGGTATATCACAGGGTTTACTGGTTCTCCTAACTGGGGATGGTTTGCTTATGCTCCTGGAACCGAGGTTGCCTTTAATCCTGGTCACGGAATGGACTTTTATGTCTTAGGCCTTCTTGTATTGGGGGTGTCCTCTTTGGCTGCCGCGTTTAATTTTATTGTGACAATAATAAATATGCGTGCTCCTGGGATGACTATGATGCGTATGCCCGTCTTTATATGGATGACGCTTATCACTACCATCTTACTGGTTTTGGCGTTTCCTGTGATTACTGTTGCCCTGATAGAGTTACTTTTTGATCGCTTCTTTTCGGCGAACTTTTTTAACCCTGCCGCTGGTGGTAATCCCGTTCTTTGGCAACATTTGTTTTGGGTATTTGGCCATCCGGAGGTATACATTTTGATATTGCCTGCAATGGGCATTGTTTCAGAGATATTGCCTACCTTCTCTAAGAAACCCTTGTTCGGTTATCCGGTCGTTGTGGTTTCGGGAATTGTAATCGGCTTCATGGGTTGGGCTGTTTGGAGTCATCATATGTTTACAGTTGGGCTTGGTCCAGTGGCGAACTCGGCTTTCGCGGTTTCGACGATGCTAATTGCTATTCCTACCGGTATTAAGATATTTAACTGGATAGCTACGATGTGGGGGGGCTCCATTGATATTAAATCCCCGATGCTTTTTTCATTGGGGTTTATTGCGCTTTTTATAATAGGTGGTCTTAGTGGTGTTACTCATGCTGCGCCACCCGCGGACGCGCAACAACAGGATACTTACTACATAGTTGCCCATCTTCATTATGTTTTGTTCGGCGGTAGTATATTTGGTGTGTTTGCTGGAATATACTACTGGTTCCCAAAAATGACTGGACGAATGCTTAATGAGGGGTTGGGGAAACTCAATTTTTGGCTAATGTTTATAGGGATGAATCTTACCTTTGCTCCTATGCATTGGGTTGGTTTGGATGGTATGCCTAGAAGGGTATACACATACACTGAAGAAATGGGTTGGGATTTCTGGAATTTGGTATCTACAATTGGTTCTTTGACCCTTGCGGTTGGGATTTTAGTCTTCCTGCATAATTTCTTCAGGAGTCTTAAGAAAGGAAAAGTTGCAGGAAACGACCCATGGGATGGCAGAACATTGGAATGGACTATACCTTCACCTCCACCGGAATATAATTTTGCTGAAATACCTGTGGTAACTTCGAGAGATGATTATTGGCATCGAAAATATGTTGCAACACCTGATGGTAGGATGACTCTTAGAACAACGGGTGGTGGTGATGAGGATGCACAGAAAGGTGATCCTTCCCATATCCATATGCCAGGCCTTTCTTATTTTCCTATAATTGCTGCGTTTGGATTAACTTTAGCTGCAGCTGGTTTAATTGCGAGGGAATCAAATAATCTGATTGGATTCGGAATGATGGGTATAGGACTGATTAGTACTTTAATGGGTATTTATGGCTGGGCTTTTGAGCCGGCAGATCCTGAAGATTGAATCGGGGGTCAATTTATATGTCACATATGCAAGAAACAGAACATTCCTCGTTATTAGATACGACTACAGGGCTTGATAATCGTAAGATGTTCATGTGGGTCTTTCTCGCTTCCGAGTGTCTGTTTTTTGGTGCCCTCATCTCAACGTATTTAATATATCGTGGGAAGAGTTTGGTTGGCCCATATCCACATGAAGTTTTTAATATCCCGTACACTTCTATCAGTGCCTTTGTGTTACTTATGAGTAGCCTTACGATGGTTTTAGCCTTAGGTGCTTTGCGGCGTGGGGATCATAGAGGTCTTCGTATATGGCTACTGGCTACTGCGCTTTTAGGCTGTGTTTTCCTAGGGGGGCAGGTTTTTGAATTTACAGTTTTCTATCGTGAAGGCGTTTCCTTGAGTACTAATCTTTTTGGAACTTCGTTCTTTGTACTCACTGGGTTCCATGGGGCTCATGTAACTGTTGGAGTTATCATACTTTTGTCGTTTTGGGTTATGTCCATGCGTGGGTTAGTTAGCCAACAACAGAGTTTGAACGTAGAACTTGCAGGCCTATATTGGCACTTTGTCGATGTTGTTTGGATTGTCATATTTACAGTCATCTATTTGTTTGAGGCTCCGAACATTGTATCTTAGAAGATATGTTTAACTGAGAGGAAATGTAATGACAACTTCTGAATCACATAGAGAAACAACACACCCTACTCAGGGAAAATATGTTGCCATAGCTTTAGTTCTGGCTGCGATAACTATTGTTGAGGTAGCCATTGTTTATCTTCAGTTTCTTGCTGGAGTCCTTGTTCCAACACTGATGGTGTTGTCTGTAGTTAAATTTGCCCTTGTAGCAATGTTTTTCATGCACCTTAAATTTGATCATCGCCTATTCTCTACTATGTTTGTTGTAGGTGTATTGTTGGCGACCGGTATTTTAATTGCGTTACTAGCTTTATTCAGGGTTATATTCAGCGGTTGATAAAGGAAATTTAGATGCGAAGTATACTTATAGCTATACTCTTAATTATTCTTTCAGGGTTTACGTTTGTTGTTACTTCTCGAAATCTGGCTGAATTTTCGAGAGAGCAACCAGAGGTTCAAATGAGTTTGATTTTTGCTATTAGCTTACTATCTGTCGTAGTAGCAGTTGGGATACTTCTTGGTGTGAGTCGCCTTAGCAATAAAATGCACCGTATGTGGCTTGGAGCCGTTATTCCGGTTGGTATTTTTGTTTCTACAGCACTTATTATTAGCGGTGTTGGCACTGTTCTACTTTCTCTTGCTGGTCTTACATGGGAATGCACAACTACTCATGGAGAACTCCACTGTGAGGCTCATGAGTTAGTGAAGAGTGTTAAGGAGTTCTATGCCGTAGTTGGTGCCATTGTGATGTCAGCAGGTATTCTAGGTTTCGCAACTTGGTTTGCGCGAAGAAGCTCAAATATTTCTTCAGAATAGGCCTATTTTGTTTTTTGCAAATTCCCCTATCGTTACAATTTGCCAGGTAGATTTGTTGTGGCTCGATTCTGAAGGGTCCTTTATAATCATAGGCTAGATCAAAGAGTCGTAAATGGCACAATTTTCATGGACTACTTGGCATTGGCACCCTGATATAATAACCGCACTTTTTTTGGTTGGGGGATTGTATCTCATTGGAGTTGGACCTCTTCGAAAAAAGTATCATTGGGCTATTAGGGTGTCAACGTATAGGCTAGTCTTTTTCTTTAGCGGCCTTGCTTTCTTATATATAGCCTTGAATTCTCCATTGCATGAACTTAGCGATAATTTTCTATTTAGCGCTCATATGGTGCAGCATATTATTTTAATGATATTGGTGCCTCCATTGCTCATATTAGGCATTCCAACTTGGCTTTTCCGACCTATTTTACGACCTGTTTTTTTTACTAAGATCGCAAAATTCATTTTGTCTCCAGTTGTGGCTTTTCTTGTCTTTAGCTCAGTGTTCTCGGTTTGGCACTTTCCACCTTTGTATGATGCTACTCTTCGTTATCACTATCTTCATGTTTTAGAACACTTACTATTTATATCGGCAGCTACTGTGATGTGGTGGCCAATTCTTGTAGATTTACCAGAAATTCCTCGCCCATCCTATCCGGTTCAAATGGCGTATTTGTTTTTCTTGTCCTTACCCCCGGGTTTTATAGGCGCGGCAATCACATTTTCTCAAGAAGTTAAGTATACATGGTATGAAGAGATGCCAAGAATTTGGGGACTTTCTCCTTTGCTAGACCAACAAATTGGGGGGTTAATAATGAAGCTTTTTGGAGCGGTTAGTTTCCTTATAGTGTTAGGCGTTGTATTTTTCATATGGTACAAACGTGAATATCCCGCAGTTTTTTCTAACAAAGAAGATTTTACTGCCTAATTGCCTTAAACGTACTCTTTTGTCTTAAATCTTCTGAGAGTTAAAAGTATGGAGTTTAAGATAGGGGCCCTTACGTGTAAGGAGTTCACTATGTGTCCCGATGTCGACAATTCGACCTTTGTTCATTACTATTATTGAGTCAGCATTTTTTATAGTAGAAAGCCTGTGAGCAATAACTATAGCAGTTCGTCCTTTTAGCATTGCATCTACGCCATCTTGGATCATTAGTTCGGTGTTTGTGTCAATATTTGCGGTAGCTTCATCCAGTATGATTACTTGAGGTTCTCCAACTATAGCCCTAGCAAAACTAATAAGTTGTCTTTGGCCTATACTTAAGTTCCCTCCACGTTCTTGAAGGATTGTGTCGTAGCCGTTCTTCAGTTTGATTATAAAGTCATGTGCATTCACTGATTTAGCCGCTTGTTCAATTTGCCTATGACTGATTTCGATTTGTCGGTATCTTATGTTTTCGGCTATCGTGCCTGAGAATAGAAAAGGTTCTTGTTGAACCATGCTCATTTGCTGGGTCAGCGAAGCACGGCTTATTTTCCTTATATCATGCCCATCAATTGTAATTCGTCCGTCTACTACATCATAAAAACGGGCTAGTAATGAAATCATTGTGGTTTTTCCTGCCCCAGTTTGTCCTACCAGAGCTACCGTTTTCCCAGGTTTTATGTGTAAATTGATGCCATCGAGTACAGGAGTCCCTTCGTTGTAGTAGAAATTAACAGAATCGTATCGGATTTCTCCTTTGATAGGAACAGGTAGCTTTATGGCATTAGGATGCTCTATTACTTCGGGTTCAATATCGAGCAACTCGAATATTCGAGTGCCCGCTGTCATTGCTCTTTGGAATTGAGTGTATTGCATTGAAAGGTTACGAATAGGATCGAAAAATCTCTGGACAAACAATGAGAACGCTATTAGGTCGCCTAGTTCAGAAGGGTTGCTTAAGACCATTTTTCCACCTATCAGAAGAACTGATGAAAGGGCCATAGCTGTAAGGATTTCAACACTGGGCATTAAAGTTGATGTGATTCGGATTGCTGACAAGTTAGATTTCAAATGGATATGGTTAACGTGATCAAAGTTTTCAAAGTTAATATTTTCTCTATTCAGACTTTGTATCACACGTACCCCAGATATATTTTGCTGCAAATGTCCGTTCACTACAGAGATAGCTTGTCGGACACGTATGAATGCAGGGGTAGCATATTTTTGCCAGATGGTCATTAAGATGATTAACATTGGTATTACAGTGAACGTTGTTAAAGATAATTTGAGGTTCATAAACAACATAAATCCAATAATTCCACCGATGCTGATCACATCTCCTACTGCTAAGACCACCATTGGCAAGAATTCTTGAAGTTGATTCACATCGTTTTGGATCCGACTCATTACACGCCCAACCTCATTCTTATCGAAGAATGGGACTGAGAGATGCTGAATATGGCTGTGCATTTGAGTTCTTAAGTCGTATAGAATCCGTTGGCTTATCCAAGAAATTGTTCTTAGGTATAGGTAGTTCCCTATGTAATTTAAGAGACCAATAGATATGAATATAAATAGGATGATATTTATGCCACTAACATCCCCTGTCTTAATTCCAACAATAATGTAATGGTCTATTGTGTATCCAACTAGCCATGGAATCGAAACGAGAGTTCCTGTATATAGCAACATAAAAACCATGGATATTATTGAGACGAAAAGGTATGGTTTTATGTATGGTAGGAAACGTACAATAACTTTGTGGTCATATATTCTGCCCATCTCCTCGTCATCAAGTATATTTAGAAGGCCTTGTCTATTGGATCCAGTATGCCCATATTTCGCATAGCGATTCCTTTGCCATTGAGAACTAGCTCCCGTATGGCCATGTGAACTCCACCCTCCCCACATTACTTGTTACCTCGATTATCAACTTGTTTTTGGTCAGAACTACGGTCCCACTGTTTTTGAGTGTCTTTATCTAACGAATATAAACGAACCGCTTCGTTATAATTACCTTTGTAAATTATCCTACCTTCTTTCATTCCTATAACTAGGTCTGCGTTCTTGAGGGTACTGAGTCTACTCGCAACGATAAATACAGTTCTACCTTTAGTAAGCCCAAGTATCGCATTGCTTATGGATAATTCTGTTACGGTGTCGACGTTGGACATTGCATCGTCTAAGATCAGAATTGGAGGGTCGAGGAGCATTGTTCGAGCTATTGAAATCCTTTGCCTTTGGCCACCTGATAATGTAAGACCTCGTTCACCAACCCAGGTTTCATATCCATCAGGAAGACTAATAATGAAGTCGTGAATTTGAGCGATCTTTGCAGCTTTTACTACATCGTTGTAGGAGGCTCTGGGGTTTGAATATGAAATATTAGATCTAATTGTGTCAGTAAAAAGAAAAATGTCTTGCTGTACTATTCCTATGTTGGCACGAAGAGAATCGACAGTGACATCTCTTATGTCGTGATTATCAATAAAGACCTGTCCTTTTGATGGATCATAGAACCGGGGAAGTAAGTGCATAAGGGTACTTTTACCGCTGCCTGGAGGACCTAGAAACGCTACGACCTTGGATGCTTCAATATCTAAGGAAATGTTGCTGATTACTTCCGACGAGTCTTCGTAACTAAAAGATACATTTTCAAAACGCACATGACCTTTGACCATCCTTAGTTTAACTGCGTTTCTCCGCTCGAGGGTTAACGATTCTGAATCCAGAACAGCGAATAGACGTTCCCCAGCTCCAATTGCTCTCGCAAAAGAATTCACTACCCAAGCAACCATTCGTATGGGTGCTGAAAGCAATCCTAGCAGAAACAAGAATTCACCTAGTTCACCGATGCTTAAATTCCCATTGGTTACTTCATGACTTCCTATGGAGACTACTAATGCAGTGGTGATAATGTAGAACGTAGTTAGCATTGCACTATTGGTGGCTTGGAGCATACTAGCTTCGTAGGAATTTTTAGCTACCCGTTCCGCATAGAATTTGAATTTAATTTCTTCGTGGTTTTCTGCACTGAATGATTTAACTACTCGTTGGCCAGAAAGGTTTTCCTGAAGAACTGTAGTCATATGGCCGAGTTCCGTTTGAACAGCAAGCCATGTACGTCTTAGACGTATTGCTGTTTGGCTTGCAGGCCAAACTACAAGTGGCACTAAGATTAGAATTACAAGTGTTAGTTTAAAGTTGATACTTTGTGCTCTCAGTATTATGCCAGTGAGCAGCATTAGCATGAAACTAGATCTTATGAGTCCCGCTTGTATAAACCATCGAACTGCCTCAATGTCTGCAGTGGCTTTAGACATTAAGTTTCCCGTGTGTTGCTTGTCGTGAAATGTGAAATCAAGCCTTTGCAGGTGGTTATAAAATTTATTTCGGAGTTGGTAGGCCACTTTTTGACTGACAGATTCCCCAAAGAAGGTTTGGCCAAATGCACTTGCACCTCGAAGGAATCCTATAAATACGATAAATGATGCTAACACTGCCAAACTTGGCTCGACTGGGACTAACTCAAAGAATCCGTTTTGTTGGTTAGGGTTAAGGATTGAGTTGATTCCATTTCCTAAAACCCAAGCAGTTGCTATAGGGAAAACCGTCATACCTAGTATGGATATGTAGGCTAAGGCGATTTGGAATTTATACGCTAGGGCATAATCATACGTAATACGCCAGAGAATATTAAAATTACTTCGTAGGGTAGACATATTAAGAGGATAAGGAATTAGATTGAAAGTTCACACGGAATACTGAATTATAACGTGTTGGAAAGATTGGTTTCAATACTACAGTAAATCATTTACGCCATTTCTATTCTGGCCATGATATGATGAAGAACGTTTATTTTGAATGAGTTACTAGCTTAGTGAATACGAAATATAAAATTCGTCCAATGTACAGAGAAGATATCCTGCAAGTTGAGGAGGTCGAACTTGAGAGTTTCCCTACGAGTTTGCCACCTACACCCTTCAAGCGCGAATTGACCAATAGGTTGGTGAGATATTTTGTAGCTTACAAACTATCCTCTAGTTGCGACCAGAGCCAGGGGACCCTTCAGGGTAGAATGAAACCTGAAACCATGTCGATTTGCGGCCGTATATTGAAAGGGATCCTTCATTTTATTAGATATCGATTCTCCCAACCTGCTCTTGGTAGTCATTTAATAGTTGGATACATTGGTATATGGTTCATGACTGATGAGGCCCATGTCACGTCCATAGCGGTCAAGAAAGAATATCGAAGAACAGGTGTTGGGGAGCTGATGATGCTGAGAGGGATCAAAGCAGCCATCGATCGAAAGTCTCGCCTTATGACCCTCGAGGTAAGGGTTTCAAACTATGGAGCTCATGCTCTTTATAAGAAGTATGGCTATAGGGAAGTAGGTGTTCGAAAAAGATATTATCTTGATAATGGAGAAGACGCTTTAATTATGACTACTGACCTGATAATGTCTGCTGAATACCAAGCTTTTTATGATGACAGAGTCAGGGCTTTTAGCAAGGATTGCTTCGATATAATAGAGGACGAGTAAGTCGAAATTTTATTAAAAAGAAAGTCATAAAAGAGCTTTAGCCAGATATGACTTATTTGGTTTTACGTGGTTTTCCGCTTTGGCCTTTGAATTGTAGTTTTAGATGGCTCCATTTGTATCCCAAATCATTCCGCAGGCGATTTTCCAAATATCTTCGGTAAGAGAAATGGATCAATTGAGGGTCATTTACGTAGAATGTAAACGTGGGCGGATTGATTTCTTCTTGTACAACTTTTCGAACGGTAAGATGGCGTCTTCCTTTACCCGAAGGCAAGTGTTCTGAGAGAGATGTCATTACTACCGATTGGAGTTGTTTTTGTGGAGTCCACCTGCCACGCTCTTCATATACCATTAGAGTAGCTTTGAGCGCCTCGTGAATCCCTTCGTTGTTGAGTGCTGACGTGAATAGTATAGGAGCGTAGGGCATGAATTTAAGTCTGTTGCGAATAAGTGCTATGTAACTGGATCTATCCCCTGTAATCAAGTCCCATTTATTTACTAGAACCACAACTCCTTTGTATGCATTAACAACTTCTCCTGCAATATGTGTATCCTGAGATGTAATCAGTTCTGTTGCGTCTAGTACGAGTAGTGCCACTTCGGCTCGGTAAATCGCACGAATTGAACGAAGGGTACTGTATTTCTCAATTCCAGGGGTGATTTTTCCTCGACGCCGTATTCCTGCAGTATCTATTAGCAGGATCTTTTGGCCCTGATATGTAAAAGATGTATCCAAGGCGTCTCTTGTAGTTCCTGGCGTATCGCTGACTATTGAGCGTTTTTCTCCTAGCATCGAGTTTAGGAGTAGAGATTTACCAACATTTGTTCTGCCTACGATTGCTATAGCAGGAATGTTATCCTCAGGACCCTCTAAACCAGAGTCGGTTGGAAGAGATGCCGAAACCTTCTCTATGAGTGTAAATATTCCAGAACCGTGATAAGCACTGATCGCTATTGGTTCACCCAAGTCAAGTCTAAAGAAGTCTGCAGATCCATATGCTCTCTTTTGGTTATCAGCCTTATTGGTTGCTAAAATAACTGGCTTGCTTGTTCGACGAAGGCGTAGGGCTATCTCTTCGTCGATTGGGGTACATCCGTCAAGAACATCAGTGAGTAAGATGATCACATCTGCGTCCTCAATGGCGATTTCTGCTTGTTCTTGGACTCGTTCCTCAATTGGTGATTCAGGATTTGATTCTAGTCCACCTGTATCTACTAGGATTAGAGAACGTCCGTTGTAAGAAATTTCTGCGGAAATACGATCTCTTGTAGTTCCGGGTGTGTTTGTTACCACGGCTATTTGACTTTTCACCAGACGGTTAAAGAGGCTTGATTTGCCAACATTTGGACGTCCTACAATTGCTACAAGTGGTTTAATCATGACGTTTGGATAGAAGGGTTTCAGTTTTGCGAGCTGCTTAGCAGTAGCTCTAAAATCCCTTTGGCTGCATGTAACTTATTTTCTGCTTGCTGAAACACTACTGATTGGGGGTGATCAAGCATATGTGTGTCTATTTCCTCTCCCCGGTGGGCTGGCAAATCATGCATAAAGATCGCTGTTGGTTTTGCTAATGCCATTAGAGTGTTATTTACTTGATAACCTCGGAACACTTGTTTCCGTTTCTCGAATTCTGATTCTTGTCCCATACTCGTCCAAACATCAGTGTAGACCACATCAGCGTTGTATACAGCTTCTTCTGGCCTCCGTACCTGCCTTAAGTCACCTCTATGTTCGAGCGTCATCATTTTTATTTTAGATATAATTTCTTCTGACAATTCGTATTCATTAGGAGATGCGATGATGAAATTTATTCCTAGAGATATCGCACCCAATGCCAAGCTGTTCGCCACATTGTTCCCATCTCCTACAAAAGCAACTGTGATTCCATCAAAACGTCCGAAATACTCCTTAATTGTTAGGAGATCTGCAAGTGCTTGGCTTGGATGTTCCATGTCAGATAGAGCGTTGATAATAGGTATGGACGCATATTTAGCTAGTTCTTCTAGCGTTGAGTGCTGGTATGTTCGAGCAACGATGCAATCAACTTGGAGTTCCATCACCCTAGCAATGTCAGCAACTGGTTCACGTTTTCCTAGTTCGATTTCTTCTGGCCCGAAGTAGATTGGATGTCCTCCAAGTTGATGAATAGCTGTATCAAAACTGAGCTTAGTTCTTAAAGAAGGTTTTTCGAAGAGTAAGGCCACACTCATTGAGCTTAGGACGTCACTTTTTGACCCCTGTTTTAATTCAGAGGCTCTATTTAGGATCCACTGGATTTCCTTTATGGAAAGATCCGTTATAGATAAAAGGTCTCTCTTCTGCACCTTTCCTCCTTTTAGCGTAACAGTATAGCAGGATTATATAATATACGGCGAGATAACATAGAGAAACAGACAGCCCAGAGTGTTGTTGTGAAGCAGCTAATTTGGTAAATATTTCTTAGGAGAAAAGATAGAGATGATTTTTATAGTCTACCCGTCATTTGGAAAATTTTACCTTCAGTTCTAATTGACGGTGCGACAATCATATCTGCTTGATGTAATTCTTGTATATTTAGCGCACCACACATTCCCATGCAGGCTTTCAATGCGCCTACCAAGTTTTGAGTACCGTCACTCAAACTTGTTGGGCCAAACAGAACTTGTTTCAATGTTCCTTTAATTCCTACGTTAATACGCGTTCCTCTTGGCAAATTTGCGTGAGGAGCAGCCATGCCCCAGTTGAATCCTTTACCAGGGGCTTCTTCTGTTTGTGCCAATGGTGTGCCTATCATAACACCATCTGCTCCAGCCACTATAGCTTTGCAAAGGTCCCCACCAGTACGTATGCCACCATCCGTGATAACTGCCACATGTTTCCCAGATCTCTTTAGATATTCATCACGTGCTGCGGCACAGTCGATTGTTGCTGTCACCTGGGGGACACCTACTCCGACAACTTCACGTGTAGTACATGCAGCACCGGGGCCGACGCCTACTAAAATACCATCTATGCCGGTTTCCATTAGTTCGAGAGCAGTTTCATAAGTGACGCAGTTACCGACTAGAACAGGGATTTTTATCGCCTCTAAAAGTTCAGAGAAAACTAGGCCACGGTAACTTTTCGAGATATGGCGGGCCGTTGTGACTGTTGACTGTACTACAATGATGTCTGCGCCCGCTTCTACAGCTAATGGAGCCATTCGTTTGGCATTTTGTGGAGTGAAGGAAACTGCGCAGATTGCTCCTTCATTCTTGATTTCAGTTACTCTCTTCCCTATTAATTCATCCCTGATAGGCGCAGAGTAGAGGCTTTGGAGAGCAGTCGTCGCTTGTTCTTTAGTAGATTCAGCTATACTGGACAACCTATCTTCCGGGAAATCATAACGAGTTTGGAGTCCTTCCATGTTCATTACAGCAAGGCCACCAGCTTGATGCATTTTCACAGCGAATTGAGAGGAAACTATGGCATCCATTGCAGATGCGAGGATTGGTATTGCCATATGGCAATAACCTAATTCAAGTTCCGTAGAAGTTTGGTCTGGGTTGATAGTCACGTTGCCTGGAACTATCGCTACATCTTCGAAACCGTAAGCGTTACGTATGTTCTTAAAAACGACCAATGATCTAAAATGCCCCCTGTATAAGGAATCGAAAATATTCTTAAGAATATATCATTGGCTTAACTCCAGGGTCAAGGAAACCAAGAGCATTTTTGAACAGTTTATGAACAATCTCAACGTTTTTTATAAAAGTTGAGATTGTTCACCCTGTAGAGCTTTGAGCATACGGTGATACAGGTGGTTCTAGAACCAATCTAGACAACACTTCTGCCCAGCTTGGGTCAATGAGGAAAAGTGTAGAGAATCCAGATAATTGAGCGTAGCTTCCTTTGCCATCTGGTGCTTTATTGCCTACAAGGACTTTTATTATACGGCCATTATTGAGGGTGACTTCTATTATTGTTTCAGGTGTTTTTAGTCCGTAAGGAGCTAGGTCTGAAACAGTATCATCTAGTACTCGTTTTGATCTTGGCCCAGTGACAAGTAGAGGTATTCCTCCCCATCTAATTAGATCAACTTCTCTACTTGTACCGTCATCAAAGTGCCATTTAAATTCTTTTCCTGACTGTTTAGTAAAGGCGAGAGTTTCTCCTTGATATGTCACGCTAATTCGCTTTATATCATCGTCTCGTACATTGTAAAACCATAGAGGCTTTGGTTCGCTTTCAGTAGTTTTTTGGAGTTCGAATAGAGCCACGTATCCTCCCACTACTAAAGCCAGAATTGCAAGTACGAAAGTAATTCTGAAACTCACGCCTATCTCCTACGCCACCAGGCGATAGAGCCGAGAAGTAGAATAAAGATAGGTAAGAGAAGCCAGCTTGAGTACTGGATAATGCGCATCTCAGGCACGGTTAGCACTAGTAATCTAAAAGCTGTAGGCTTTGGACGTACTTGGCTTAAATCGACATCTTCTGTCAGCCAGTTGATGCTGTTTAGGAAGAGGTCTGAGTTACTACCTGAGTAAAAATAATTATTTGTGGCGAAGTCAGAGTCTCCTAGTACCACGATTCTAGTTGTGCTAGTTAGAGAAGGGTCTGGCTTTTTATTAAGCGGGGCAGTGGCTATAACTGCCACTCCTGGTAGGAGGTTCCCGCCAAAAGTTGAACTTCCGCTACAAGTTTCCGCATCGGAATCTTCGACCGTGCAACTTAGAAGTGTTGTTGAAGCAAGGGGTGCATAAGTTATTAACCCTGGGGGAGGAGCTAAATCTTCTTTTGGTGAAAAGGATGTTCGGAATCCGGGAAGATCGTAGAGGCCTCTATAGTCAAAGCTACTGGCGCCTGGCAGGAAAACCTCATCCAGACTTTTAGTTATGCTTGGGATCGTGTCAATGTAACGTTGGCGTGAAATGAGCGGAGTTTGAGGTTGACCAGAAACCACACCGCTTTCATCTAGTATGATTCCAGGGTTAACTACGACACCCCATTGGTCTATTAGGCGCTGAAATGATTTTGGAGGGTTGGGGTCGAGTAGGAAAAGTGCTCTGCCACCATTTTTAAGGTAATCGAATAGGGCGTTGAATTCTTTTTCTTCCAGTTCTTTGGTAGGTCCAGCAACAATGATTGCCGCCGCTGTCGCTGTCTCAGGTAGATCCAATTCCTTGACATTTTCTAAGGTAGGGATCTCATTTTGTTCACGTAGGCTTAGAGTTCTTATAGCATAGTTGTCCCCACGGATTCCATCGATTGCTCGTGCAAACCCTGTGGCTTCTGTTGATGTAACGTCTCGTTCACCATGGCCGGTTATGACGTAGATATTCTTTTGTTGCTTACCAGACACAATAAGGAGTGCAGTAGCAAAGTCCCGTTCTTGAAATCTAGGGGCTACTAGATTGAAGAGGCGGCCAGATTCTGTTCCAATGAATGATATCGTTGGGTATTGGCTGATACCAAGCACACGAGCTTGGTTCGGGTCTCTATCAGGGTCTACGTATGAGTAAGAAAAGTTCTTAGATCGTCTCTTGAATTCTTCCAAGAGATCTTGAGATGACTGTCTAAACTTTAGCTGCTCAGGGTCAGTTGGAATAAAGAAGGCGACAGCCTTTATAGGTTCTGGAAGATTTACAAGAAGCTCAATCGTTCGGTCCGCTAAGCTAAATTGCCGAGTGGCCGTAACATCAAGTCTTACGGGGTTTCGGTATCCTACAATGTTGACAAGTACAATAATCACTCCGAAGGCTAGTATCATGATTGCTGTGTTAAGGCCGTATCTTCCTCGTTTTCCTGTTATTGCCTGAACAACGGTATTTAATGATGAAATCAAGGACACGAGTAACAGGATTCCGCCGAATGCCATAATTGCCAAGGCCCAGTTTTGTAGGTCAGCAGAAATTATGAGCACGGCTAGTCCTAAAGCAACTGCTACAATCCCAACGATTGCTATTACGGCACTTAAGCTCGTTATTTTAGTAATGCCTTGAGTCAATCTAGAAGTGATGCCGGTAGATTCCGATTCTTCTTTTGGCACTTCACTATTAGGGTTTTGCATCCTATCTCCACCTTCGAGATTCTAATGAACGAGTAGTTAGGAAAAGGAAAATTGTAATCGTAGTTAGATAGTAAACCAAGTTCCAGGTATCGATAACTCCCCGTGAAAAATCGTTAAAGTGATTCAACACGGACGCTTCCTCTAAAATAGTGGAAAAAATCCCGCTTACTAGGCCAGATGCTTCACCAAGCAGAATGAAAATCAGCAGTATTCCGAATCCAAGCATTGCTGCAACAATCTGATTGGAAGATAAAGATGAGGCTAGGATCCCAACCGAGAGCGCAGCCCCTGTATATAAGAGGAACCCTAGATATCCACTAAGTATCGGTCCGAGGTCAGGATCACCTTTCCATGCTAGAAGGAAAACGAAGTAGAAAGTTAGTGATATGGTGAGGATTAGAATGATATAGCTTGCGACAAATTTACCAATTACAACCTGATAGTCCTTAACAGGGGAAGTGAGTAGCAATTCCAAGGTTCCAAGTTTTTGTTCTTCTGCTAAGAGTCTCATTGAGAGTATTGGCGCTATTACAGGAACTACAAAAAGGGCAGTCGGTTCCAGAAATCCACGAACGGCTGCCTCCGGGAAGGTTCCACTTATGCTGTTTACGAATAGCACACCTGTTACAGCTAAAAACACGGCCGCTATTATGTATGCTCCTGGAGAAGCTAAGTAAGTTCGGAGCTCTTTTCCTGCTATCGTTACTGTGTTGCGGCCTCCCATTATAAAATAGAGGGCTAATAGGCCGTACCCACCAAGTTGTCGTAGGGCTGTCATTATTTTACCGAATCCTCCGTTGTTAACTTCAGGAAAATCTGTTCAAGTGTCATTGATATAGATTCTTGTCTTAGTAAACCCCATCCTTGCTGGACTATTGTTTGTGATACGAGTTCTCTTATGTCGTAATCGGGATTACTGCTCACAGTATAGGAAAATATATCCTTCTCAAGAGTGGATGCTGATACGTTTTGAACGCCTTGGATATCCTTGAGGGCTTGAACGACTTTTACTTTTGGGCCACGGACATCTACGACCACTTGATCGGAACCTTGGAGACGTTCAGCTAAGTTTTCTGGTCGATCTATAGCGACTACTTCTCCTTCGTGTATGATCACAACTCGTTCACAGAGGGTGCTTACTTCGGGAAGGATATGCGTTGATATAACGACAGTATGGCCTACGCCTAGATCTTTGATAAGTTGCCTTGTTTCAACGACTTGAATTGGGTCGATTCCTATCGTGGGTTCGTCTAGAATTAAAATATCCGGGTCATGCAGGATTGCTTGAGCAATCCCGACTCTTTGACGGAACCCTTTGGAGAGTTTGTTGATTATAGTATTTTGATATTCTCCTAAACGACATAGGTCCACTACATGGATGATTCGTTTACGTATATTTTCTTTTGACATTCCACGGATAGAACCCATGAACTCTAGATAGGATTGGATAGTCATATCTGTGTACAAAGGGACCGTTTCTGGTAGGTAGCCTATGTGTTTGCGCGCTTCCAGTGAGTTTGCTACCACGTTATACCCTGCGATCTTAACGGTCCCTTCTGTTGGAGGCATGTAGCCGGTGAGGATTTTCATCGTTGTGCTTTTGCCAGCACCGTTGGGACCTAAAAATCCAAGTATTTCCCCTTTTCCAACCGTAAAAGAAATTTCGGATATAGCAGGAAAGTCGCCATAGTATTTTGTGAGGTTCTCTACCTCTATTGCAGGGCTAGTTGTCATTCTTTTGACCTTTTTAGTTTTCTGCTGGACACTTGGCACTTTGTGATTTTGTTATAGTGATTCTAATTCGTAAAATTAAAAATACTAAAACAAATAATACCAGAACAGATTCAGTTATTCTTTAATCCCTCTATATAGCTTAGGTCTTTAGTCAAGTTATTTTACGGCGACGGTAACAAATGATATGCTATCTTCCGCCATTTGCCAAGTGAGCAAGTTGTTTTTTTGAGGGGGGAGTAATGCATCTTATAGTGGACGGCTATGGGGGTAACGTTGATGTGATGAAAGATCACGGGGCCCTATTTTGTTTTCTTGATGAATACCCAGACACCATTGGTATGACGAAGATCACGAGCCCTCAGATTTATACCTACAAAGGGCAAAAACCTGAGGATGATGGAATATCTGGCTTTGTGCTCATAGCTGAAAGCCATATTAGCGTTCACACGTTTCCTTATAGAAACTATATAAATATCGATGTATTTTCTTGTAAAGAATTCGATACTGAACAAGCTTTAGATGAACTGTGTGCTGTTTTTTCCTTAGAAAAAGTGCGCAGTTGGGTTTTAGAACGTGGACTTGAGTATTCCGATGTGGAAACGGCAGCTCGTCAGGTTGACTTAGTACGATCTAATTTAAGGAGTCGTTTATAATGGGATCACCTGAAAAGCCCGGGCTTTTCCAAAGTAAGTTCCCCATTTTACCTTTTAACTTTCTTGGTATGGAAGGTAAATCTTCTAGCTATCAGAAGTCAGCTGTCACTATACTTCCCATTCCGTATGATGCCACCGCTTCTTTCAATTCTGGTGCAAGATGGGGGCCAGAGGCGATTATTAGTGTGTCACGGGAATTGGAAGAATATGATATTGAGCTTAAGTGGGCCCCGTCCTCTAAAGGGATTTACACCCAACATGCTATAGAGCCCCATATGGATGGGCCTGAAAAAATGATAGATCGTGTTGCTAACGTGGTGGTGCCATTAGTAGATGATGAGAAACTAGTGGTAACTTTGGGAGGAGACCATTCAGTAACAATTGGTGCTGTTAAAGCGTTCACCTCAAAATATAAAGACCTTTCGGTTTTGTACTTGGATGCCCATGGAGATCTTCGTCATACCTACATGGGAACAACTTGGGGGCATGCCTCAGTCGCGCGTCGTTTGCTGGAGATGTGTACAGTTGTCCTCGTTGGCGTTAGGAGTATGAGCGCTGAAGAAAGTGGATTTATCGATACTAACAAGATTCCGTGCTATTCATATATGGAAATGCAAAAGGAACTACCCATTGATAGCATTATCGATTCGTTGTCTCCAAATGTTTACATTAGTATAGATCTAGACGTTTTGGATCCCTCTATAATGGCTGCTGTTGGAAATCCTGTTCCTGGTGGAATAGGTTGGTATGAAATGTTAAGGTTGTTAGCTAGAGTTACGTCTGCTCGCCGTATAGTGGGTTTCGATGTGATGGAGTTGGCCCCTAATGAAGGCCCTAAGTCTTGTGCTTTTACCGCTGCTAGCTTGGTTTACAAACTTATAGGTTATTGCTTGACAACCGGACATACGGTTTCCTCATAGCTAGTAAAAGAGATGAATCGCATCGTTCGCCAGATATGTGTTAGAATCCCTTGAGTCGTGCTGACTATTCTTTGTAATTTTAGGCGAATTTATAATGTTTCAAGCTTCTGAAAAATTTATTTATCTCGACTATGCGGCTACTACAGGTGTGCGGTCAGAAGTGATCGAGGCTATGATGCCATACTATTCTGAAAAGTATGGTAACCCTTCGAGCATATATAGACTAGGTCAAGAAGCAAGAAGTGCAGTGGACCAAGCTAGAGGGGTAATTGCGAATTTACTAGGATGTCGAGCTAGTGAACTAATATTCACTAGCGGTGGGACTGAATCAGATAATTCGGCGTTGATGGGTGCTGCTTTGGCCTTGCGTCAGACAGGTAACCATATTATTACTTCTAGCATTGAGCATCATGCTGTTTTACACATGTGTAATCTTCTAGAAGACACAGGTTTTGATGTGACATATCTTTCCGTTGATCAATATGGAATGATTAACCTTGAGGAACTCGAGCAGTCTATTTCATCTGGTACGATTTTGGTTAGTCTTATGATGGCGAATAATGAAATTGGAACCATCCAACCAGTAGCAGAGGCAGCTAAGTTAGTGAAAAGACGTGCTAAGGAACTAGATAGAACGATTATCTTCCATACTGATGCCGTTCAGGCTGCTGGGTATCTCGATCTGAATGTGGATCAACTTGGAGTCGATATGCTTAGTCTTTCTGCCCACAAATTTCATGGACCAAAAGGAATCGGAATTTTGTACTTGAGACATGGAACTCCCTTCTCTCCACACCAAGTCGGTGGAGGTCAAGAAAGGGAAAGAAGAGCAGGAACTGAAAATGTACCTGCGATGGTTGGTGCATCTGTTGCCTTTTCTCTGGCTCAAAAAGAACGGGCATTATTAAGTGAGCATAGTCAGCGTCTTCGGGATATATTAATAAATGGAATCACAAAAAACATTAGTGGAGCTCACCTTAAAGGGCATCCGATTCAAAGACTTGCAAATAATGCTAATTTCACCTTTGATAAAATTGAAGGCCAATCGTTGCTTATAGGCTTAGATTTGACCGGTATAGCTGCCTCCAGTGGTAGCGCCTGCTCATCTGCTTCACTTGAACCTTCTCACGTTCTTGTTGCCATAGGATTGACTTCAGACATTGCGCAGTCTAGTCTGCGATTAACGGTGGGTAGGGGGAATACGGAACAGGAGATGCAGATTGTTCTCGATTCACTCCAGAATTTAATTCGACGTCTTCGGATGGAGCCAATGCATTTTAACAACTTGGCTTCACCGTCTATGTCACATAATAGGGTGGGTTAAAGTGTGATTAGGTTAAGCAAATATTTCTTTTTAAGCATTATTATCTTATTACCCCTGCTCTCTTTGGCTTGTAGTGGAACACCAAGAGGAACTGGATGGAGTTTTGGGCAATCTTTGATCATGCGTGTCACTGATCTCCAAAGAGTCGAAGATATTCAGTTCTCTGAGGATGAATCTAGCTACATCATACAGCCTAACGGAAAAGGGTTAGAGTTGGCTGCTCTTAAGCTGGAAATTAGAAATAATGAGTCAAGAGTTGTTTTCCTTTCTATTGACTCAGAAGCGATCAAGCTTAGAGACAAAGATGGAACGGAGTATCAACCAATCGATTTTAGAGTACGCGGTTTAGATAATCCAAATCCGAGCGGGGAAGAAAATAAATTCGCACCATTTCTTTGGGGTGATCTCGAACTTCCTAATAAATGTGGTGAACCTTTACAAAATTGCCAATTGGTTGGATGGGTTGTTTTTGAAGTTCCTAGTACTATGAATCCTGATCTTGTAGTTTGGGAGAGCCCTGACACTATCTTTCTACGCTTCTAATCGAGGATTTCCTACGTTTATGCATTTTAGACAATAGGAATATGGCAACAGTTGGAATAACCCATGACTCAACTGATGATCTTTCTTACAGGAAAGACTCCCTACATATATATCGGCGTTTCTTTCACGCTTTAGCTGGTCTCTTTTTTCCTGTTTTGGCGTTGGTCATTAACGAGAAATTGTTTTTCGTGGTTCTTTTTGGCACGTCAGCTTTAATTGTAGGTATGGATGGAATAAGAATCTCAGTGTCATCTGTTAATCAATTTGCGACTCGTAAATTGGAAAAATTGATGCGAATAGAAGAACGGAAAACACTCTTGGGAGCGACTTATGGTTTATTAGGTATGTCTATTACATTTTGGCTTTTCCGTAATGACATCGAGATTGCCGTGATGGCTGTAGTGTTTTTGGCATTTGGGGATCCTGCTGCAGCTCTTATCGGTATAAAATTCAGACGTTGGGCAGTCCTAGGTAAAACGATTTCTGGTAGTTCCGCTATGTTCACAGTAATAATTATGTCTATAATTCTCTTGAGTTTAACAGGGGTTATAACTTTCAGATGGTCCTTTGTTTTTGGAGCACTTGTATCTACGATAATTGAGTTACTGCCTATACCTATTAATGATAATTTGACGATTCCTTTAAGTGCCGGAATCACCATATGGGCTGTGGGGGTTTTGTAATGGCTTGTGATTGACGTAGGGTTACTCGAATCGTACACTATACAGGTGAGGCGGGTATGATGGATGTAAGTGGAGAACCCGCCTATTTTATTAACGAGTTATTATCAATAGGAGTGGAGGTTCTAAATGGGGAAACCTGTAGCAGTTACCGACCAAGAGTTTGAGGAGTTGGTATTGAATTCAAAAACCCCTGTTTTGGTAGACTTTTGGGCAGATTGGTGTGGCCCTTGTAAGATGATTGCTCCTATAGTAGAAGATTTAGCGGAAGAATATAATGGACAGGTTAGCTTTGTGAAGGTTGATGTTGATGCTAATCCAATCACAGCAGGTAAGTTTGGTATTCGTAGCATTCCAACTCTTCTAGTCATTAAAGATGGCAAACCTGTTGATATGGTAGTAGGTGCAGTTCCTAAGGAAGTTTTGAAGCAACGTTTGGATACGGCTATAGCGTAAATCCGTTTTATGATATAACCGCCACCCAGTCTTTGAAGGTGGTTAACCTGGCTTTATTTTGGGGGTGGATGGGTCCCGGTGGGTCTCGCGGTCTTCAAAACCGTTGCGAGGACGCCTTCGTGTTCTTGGGAGGGTTCGACTCCCTCGCACTCCCGCCATGGAATTAGGTTGTTGGATTTAAGACTAGCTCCCCTCATTATTATTAATGGAAAATTTGCTTGCCAGTTATAAACGAAATTGAGGTACGAGGGATAGTCGTTGGCGTCTTTCAGGAGAACTGTTATATTGTGGCTTCTCCAAAGACAAAGGAGGCTATAGCTATCGATGCAGGTGATGAGCCTGATCGAATACTCGACTTGGCGAAGGATATGGGAGTTCAGGTCAAACTAATAGCAACTTCGCATGCACATCACGACCATATTTGGGCGGTGAAAGATGTTAAGGAAAGGACAGGTGCCCAGTTCCTACTGCATTCTTCTGATGTTCCTCTTCTGAATACAGGAGCGCAAATGAGAGCTCAGATGCTTGGTTCTTCTGAGGAACTACCTCCCCAACCAGATCAGTTTGTTACTGATGGTGATATTGTAAGCGTCGCAGGTCTCGACTTAAGGGTGATACATACTCCGGGACACTCTCCGGGAAGCGTTAGCTATTATATTAACGGATTGCTTTTTAGTGGAGACACCTTGTTTCGAGGTTCTATAGGTAGGACAGATACCCAAGGTGGGAATTACCAACAAATTATGGATGGAATAATCAATAAACTATTGGAATTACCAGATGAAACGATTGTCCTGCCTGGTCATCAACTAGAGACTACCATTCGTCAGGAAAGATTTACAAACCCTTTTATTCTTCAGGAGTTAGAGAATAAGAAGAATCTGGAAAAGTAAATCACATCCATGTTTGGGTAAGGATTTTATGCAGGTAGTCATTAGGTCGCTTCTTTACGTTTATTAGGTGGAAGAGCGAATAAGGCTGCTAATATTGCTGTAATCGGAAGTACAAGGAATATGACCAGAGCGACTGTGTAGGTGTTAGTTAATTCAAATAAATATGCAAACGGAAGTGGACCAAGTGCTGCAAATGCAACACTACTCGTTGTCCCTATTCCCCGTATTGTTCCCAGACTTGCTCTTCCGTAATAATTTGGCCATATAACTGAGTTAACGGTCATGACACATCCACCAGCTAATCCAAGTAACCCTCCATAGAAAAATGCTCCTCCCGAACTTTGGATAAACATGGGACATATCATTGCAAGAATCAAAATTATCTGCCCCATGGCTAGAGTGTATCGATTTGCGAATTTATCTAAGAAATATCCTGCTCCGAAAGAACCGACCAGACTTGAAGGTGCCATTATGCTTAAGGTTGAAGCGGCAATTCCTGCACTGAATCCTCGGCTATCCATAAGGCTTATATGGTTAAAAACGAGAGCAGTTGAAATTAATGGTAATGGTGCCCCCGCGTAAAGTAGTAGCCAAAAAGAACGGGTCTTAATGGCTTCTGGAAGAGTCCAATTTGTTTCATGGAATATAAGTTTTTGGTCTAGGTCCTTTATTTGGCTAGTATTTGTAATTCCACCGTCTGGTGACAGGCCGACTGATTCCGGGGTACGACGTATGAGTAAAATCACCGGTATTAAGAGGCTGGCCCAGACAATTAAGCCTAGGATATCCCAGGAGTCTCTCCATCCGAATGTAGTGACTAATTTGTGGATCAAAGGAGGGAAAGCTGCTTGACTTAATGCCGAACCTAAGAAGAAAAACGGCATTACGCGTCCACGTCCTTTAATGAACCATATTGCTAACAAGGTTGTGGGGATTAAAGTAAGCGAACCTTGTCCAAGAGTACGTATTGCTAGGAATCCTAAATACAGATCTGAGCTACTGTCTACACTGCTCATCCATATGAGGGCGAATCCAAATAGAATCGTTACAGTTGCCAACAGAATCCTTGCACCGTATCTATCAAGTAAGCGGCCTATTATGATCATTAGAGCGGCTGCGCTTAGTGATCCAACAGTGTAGAGGATAGCCATTACAGTTCGAGAAAACCCTAAATCTTTGATCATTGGATCTACGAAAATTGAAACCCCATAGGTTTGGCCAGGACCAGAAATAAATCCACATAAGATGGAGACTCCAAGTATGATCCAACCGTAGAAAAAGGGGAAACGAGATATCCAATGAGGGGTTTTTGAGGCATTCATATTTAAGAATTAAGCGTCAATCTAAACTTACGTTGTTATTAATAATTATCATAATTTACGCATTCCTTTTGCAAACCGTGCCCAAACACAAAGAATTAAGAATGATGGTAAAGTTATTGTAGCTACCGCCTGACCTGGTCCCCATCTTTCAGCAAGGAATCCAAGGAGAAGTGAACTTAATGGTATGATACCGATTACTACGCAGTGTATTCCGAGCACTCTGGCACGGACTTTTTCAGCAACGGAAAGTAAAATAAGCGTCGGTTGCATACTGTTTATTCCTGAAACCCCTATACCTACGACAAACATTGCAATTAGGGATAAGAAGTAGTTTTGTGAAAATGAGAATATGAATAGGAATCCAATACATGTCATGGTGCCAAAGATGTAATATGAGGATTTTCGTTTAATATTTGGGCGTGAGAGGATAAACCCCAAACCAAACAATGCTCCTAGCCCAGAAGATCCTGCTAGAAGTCCCAGTTTACCTGGTCCAATGTTGAGTACTTTTTCTGCGAAAACAGGTATTAGAGGCTGAGTGGACGGATAACATGCATTGAATAGAAAAGTAACACCGAAAATGCCGATAACTGCTCGATTACTAGCTACACTTTGAAACCCTTCTGACAAAGATTTAATAAAATTATCGAGCCTGAACTGACCAGATTGTTTTTTGGCTTCATATTGTATTCTTTTTAAAAAGAATAATCCTATTATGAAACATGTAGTCATTGTTCCGTAAACGAACGCTATATTAACATTGTATGAATTTGGTAGGAGGTTAATAAGAATTCCTGAAATAAGGGGACCTAACATTACTCCTCCGAGAAAAGCAAAGGAATCGAGTACGATTCCATAGGGCAGTAAGTCTTTTCCTAGCAAATCCATAACCAAAGCTCTGCGTATAACCTGGTCTATCACAAATGATATTCCTATAACCAAAGATAAAACGATGAGTATCCAAGCTGTTATCAGGTTTGTTAACACGAGTAAGGTTGCGATGATGCACACTGCTATGTTAATTAAGAGTGCTATAAGAAGGACTTGTTTTCTATTGAACGTGTCTCCGAATATACCCAAAGCTATACCGATTGGCGCTAGCGGAGCAGCAGATGCTACTCCTACCATTTGTGTTAAAAATGTTGAGTCGGTAATCCTAAGGACAGTGAATCCCGTCGTGAGGAGCCACATCCATCTCGCGATTTGGGTTAATAAAACAGAAAAGAGGAAATTCCGATAATTCCCATTGCTTAACACTTCGATTGCAGGTCGGTTTACTATTCGTTTGGGTATAGGAGCGATAGAATCCGTACAGGGTATTATTTGGCTTGTTCGGAATGTCAAAAAATGCGTCCTTAAGGTAAACTAGGTTAGGAGCAAGTTCATATTCTCTATGATTAAGCTTTCTATTACAACTTCTGCATATTGAATTTGCAGTCATACTATTGAATAAGCCTGATCCCTCTTATACGCTTGAGGGGTTCTTAAGCGAAGAAAAGGAAATACTAAGGTCAGTAAAACCTAATAAGATGTTAAATGTAGTTAATTTAAGCAAAGGATATGGAGATAGCATCTTGTTTTCGGATCTTTCATTTAATGCTATTCCCGGTGAACGTATCGCCCTTATAGGAGCAAATGGTTCAGGTAAATCAACCCTTATGGATATAATTGCACATGAAAACACTGCTGATAGTGGAAAAGTGACAATTAAAAAGGACGTTACTGTTGCATATCTCAAACAAGAAAACTTTAAGTTTGGTAACAAGACGTTGTTGCAGGAGGTTCTCGAAGAAACTGGCGAAATTAAAAATTTGAGAAGAGAATTAACTCGTATTTACGACTCACTATCTAATGAAATCAATAGTCATAGACAACAAGTGTTGTTAAAGCGTATGGCGAAAATCGATGATCATTTGCAAATACTTGGTCAAGACAATAGTGAACATAAAGCTAAGGAAATTTTGTCAGGACTAAGGTTTAAAGAAAGCGATTTCAACAGGTTCATGAAAGAATTCAGTGGTGGATGGATTATGAGAGCTGCTCTTAGCAAAATTCTCTTTTCCAAACCTGACATTTTACTCCTAGATGAACCTACTAACCATCTCGATTTGGAATCAAATTTATGGTTCGAAGAATATTTGATTAATTTCAAAGGGGCTGTTGTTATAACCTCTCATGACAGAGCATTTTTAAACGCTGTGGCTACAATGGTGTTAGCAATAGAGCCAGAACAGGTAGTTTTACAAAAAGGTGGTTACGACGAATATATAATTTCAAGAGAACAATCACTTAACGTTAAACGAGTTACTGCAGCGAGAATTGAAAAACAAATTCAAAAACAAATGAAATTCGTAGAACGTTTTAGATCTAAAGCAAGTAAAGCTGGACAAGTTCAAAGTAGATTGAAAGCAATAGGGAAAATAGAAAAAGTAGATTTACCTAGAACTACTAAAAGAGTCAGATATTCTTTTCCAAGACCACCGCGTAGTGGTAGTCAAGCAATAAAGTTGGAAAAATTAAGTAAATCGTATGGCGAAAACGTTGTTTATAAAAGTGTTGATTTAGTATTAAATAGAGGCGACAAAGTAGCTTTAATAGGTCCCAATGGTGCGGGTAAATCTACTTTGTTGAAAATACTTTCAGGAGCTTTAGGTTTTGATGGTGGTGAACGAAAATTGGGGCATAACGTTGTAATCGGATATTACGCTCAACATTTACTTGAACTTCTTAACGTTGAAAATACATTAATCCAGGAATTGCAACAAGTTTCTGTAAATGATGGAGACCAAAACCTGAGGAACATTCTGGGAGGTTTTTTATTTACTGGAGATGATATATATAAAAGTATATCAGTTTTATCTGGAGGGGAAAAAGCCAGAATTGCACTAGCAAAGTTGTTAATACAACCAAGCAATTTACTTTTCATGGACGAACCTACCAACCACCTTGACATTGCTTCGAGAGAAATTTTGACTGATGCGTTAATTGATTACCATGGAACTCTTTGTTTTATCACACACGACCGTACATTGATTCATCAGGTAGCTAATAAGATCATAAAAGTAGAAAATGGAAACCCGATTGTATATTTAGGAGATTATGATAGTTATTTATCACAGGCAAACAATTTGGTGGGTGATGCGGGGTTCATAAGTACTTCTTCAAGCAATTCGAATCTAGATAAGTCTTCTAAGAAGCAGAGTGGTCAAGAGAGAGGTACTAAGAGAGATTTTGAGAATAAATCCCACAGGTTAAGCAAAAGAATTAAAGTAATCGAATTAGAACTAGGAGATATTGGTTCAGAGATATACAAGTTAGAACTCTTGTTTGTTAATCCGAAACAACTTAGTCTCCCAGGGCAGCTAGCTGAATCTGGCAAAAAGCATAAAATCCTTCAAAAACAATCCAGGAAATTAGAAGAAGAGTGGGAACGATTATCCGGTGAACTGGAAACAATAAACTTAGAACTGCAAGAACTAAAATTGCATTTTTCCGGCTCGAAAACCGCTGGAAACTTGTTTAATTGAAACGCAGTTATTCGAGAAAATCTTATAGGGAATATCATGGTAACAGGCGATCTCTTTTAATTATAGGACTCATTTTACAGTAGGACGTGGACTTTTTTTCAGGCTTGGTTGTTAGGAGCTTGAGTAGCTAATATAATCGATGGATTATTCATAAGGGGGGGGGTAATGCAAGAGTTTATAGAAGCTCGACGGGAAGCTATAGTGAAACGTTTAGAGGAAATTAGGATTATTCATCAAAAATGCCTTAACGATGTAACAACGCGCACTGCTTACACTGGTTCGGATTGGAGTATTGCAGATTTATTGCGACATGCAAGTGGCAGAGGATACCGAGATATGGTTACTAGTTTAGTTCAAGAAGACAATCCGGAATTGCCTACGTTCGATCTGGAAATTGCGTGGGAAAACTTGACGAAAACAAGTCTTGGAATGATAGATGAAGCTTTAGAGTTTGCTACTACTCTTTCCTTAGAACAATTGAGTCGGTATGGAGAACGCAATGGGAAATCGTACGGAGTTTTGGACGGATTAGAGACATGGACGGCTCATTTCGAAGAACACTTCACGCAACTCCGTGATGAAATTAGGCCTCGAGAGGGATTACCGAACGTATAGTTTGGTCTTAAATTAAATAATGGAGTTTTCGGAAAAAATCAGTTCTTTTGATTTGGCTGGTTAGTATTCCCAGGATTCCCAGGTTGGAACTGGACTTGATAGGGCGAATTTAAACGTGTGATCCAATAGACTGAGGTCCTTTTCCTGAAGTCGCCATCCTGAGGCACCACAACTATCTTCTACATGCTTTATTGTGTTGGCCTTTGGTATTGCTATGACATTTTCTTTACTGGTGCACCAGTTTAGAACAACTTGAGCGGTTGTTTTGCCCGTATTTTCAGAGATCTTTGAAATAACACCATTGTTATCTTCGCTGAGAATATTTGGAAGCCCGATAGCTAGTGGACTGTATGCGATTATGGTGATTCCATTTTTTTGACAGTAAGGTAAAAGGTCTTTTTCGATTCCACGTTTGAGCAAGCTGTATTGGACTTGATTCGAAATGATTACATTTTTAGTTAGTGCGTTTTTGGCTTCCTTAAGCTGATCTATTGAAAAATTACTTACACCAATATGCCGAATTTTCCCATTATTTACGAGGTGCTCCATAGCACTCATCGTTTCTCCGATTGGTATATTAGGGTTGGGCCAGTGAACTTGGTAGAGATCGATCCAATCTGTTGCTAATCGCTTAAGACTGGCGTCTGCAGCACGTAGGACATCAACTTTCTTCAAATGAGTAGGTGATACCTTCGTTGCGAGGTAGACTCGATTTCTGATGTCGCTTATAGCCGCGCCTACAGCTTCCTCCGTACCATAAGATTCTGCTGTGTCGACCAGGAAGGCCCCTAACTCGATGCCTCTTCTAAGAGGTTCAATTCCACCAGTGTATGCCCAAGTTCCTAATCCAATTTCGGGAACCTGAATTTTTGTTATACCAAGGTACTTGCTTTTCATTTCTATCCCTCTATAGTTGATTTTAACACGTAGGTGGTTAAATAAGACGGTGCGTCTTCGTTTGTGTATACTTGAAATCAGTGGGTGTATTTTGAAATTCGGCATAGATTTATATCCTCATTTTTCTACTGAACTTAGTGGTGCGTCAGCCTTCGAGTTTGCTGTTCGTCAGGTTCAAATTGCTCATGAGGTAGGCTTTGATGGTATCTTCGCTTCACACCACTATGCTTTGGGTCCATCAGAGCAAATGTTTCAACCTATTCCGCTATTGGCAAGATTAGCTGCGGAAGCACCTAGTATGACCATTGGCACTGCGGTCTACCTGCTAAGTATGCACAATCCGTTGGAAGCCGCTGAAGTTATGGCTACTTTGGATATCATTACGGGAGGAAGAACTGTATTTGGGGTTGGCCAGGGGTATCGTGATATTGAATTTTCTTCAATGGGTATCCGAAAAGAGACTCGTGGAGAACGTATGTCAGAAGCAGTGGAAATAGTGCGTCGTCTTTGGGTTGAAGATAATGTTACTTGGAAAGGGAAACATTTTCATTTAAATGACGTGACTATTAATCCAAAACCTATTCAACAGAAAGGTCCACCTATATGGATGGGTGGCGACACACTTAGGGGGGTAGCTAGGGCGGCAAGTATAGCAGATTCTTGGTTGACAAGTCCGCGTCACTCGAAGAGTTTTATTCGATCCGCAGTAAACATTTATAAAGATCAACGTAGTATGCTGAATCTTCCGCTGAGCCCGCCCATATTCTTTCGAGAAATGTATGTTGCTCCTACTCGTAAAGAAGCAGAGACCCTCATTATGAATTCGTTTAAAAGACTCTACAACGTTTATCACCGTGCTGGGCAACCGGGAGAACGATATGATCGTAGTTTCCAAGAGCTTAAAGAAGAACGCATTATTGTTGGAGATCCTGAAGATGTTTATACTGAGATACAAAAATATCGAGAAGAGTTTGGTGCGGAGTATATGCTTTTCCGAATATACTATCTAGGTATGGACCCTGAAAAGAGCGTTGACTGTATTAAGTTGTTTGGACGTGAGGTTCTTCCTTATTTTAGGTAGTCTTAATAATTGCATGGTGTTTTAGGGGATTAAGTTGGTGGATGTACTTGGTTGGAGAAAAAAAATTGGTGTATTAGTGCCAAGCACTAATACGATTGTAGAACCTGATTTCTACCAAATGGCAGTTCCTGGTGTCACCGGACATTTTTCTCGAATACACGTTCGTGATCAAGATATGGGCAGTAACACAGCTTTCCGTAACTTGTTAACACAACTTCGCGAAGAGACAGAATATGCTGTGCAACGAGTAATGACGGCTGATCCGGATTATCTGGTCATGGGTATGAGCGCTGAGACGTTTTGGGGCGGGTTAGAGGGCAATCGAGAACTCAAGAGTCATATTGGTAAACTTAGCGGGCTATCTGTTGCTACGGGAGCAGAGGCCTGCCAGCGTGTACTAGAACTGTTTCAAGTTAAGAGGATTGGAGTTGTCACTCCTTATCAACCGGTCGGAGATGAAAACGTGGTTAAATTTTTTGGGGATCTTGGGGTTGAAGTGGTTGCTTTGAAAGGTCTTAAATGTGCTTCTGCAGTCTCTATTGCTCATGTTACGGAAGACACCCTTAGAGATGCTCTGATGGAGGTGGATTCAGATAAAACTGAAGCTCTAATACAGGTTGGTACTAATCTTAGCATGCTCAGGTTAGCAGATGAAGCAGAACGTTGGTTAGGAAAGCCAGTGATAGCTATAAACGCAGCTATTTGGTGGATGGCGTTGCGTGATAACGGTATCTCGGATCGAATGTATGGGTTGGGTCGTCTTTTACGGGAGTTTTAGAGGGTTATTTATTTTACTCGGTAGGACAGTGTTTCTGTAAATATGCTAAAACTTCAGATTTTTCAACCACGTCTCCGTACTTACTATCAATATCAAAAAGGTTAGCGTCGTGAGGGGCTGGACTCCTGTCGCCTACGCACTCCTTGGGTACAACCACACGGAATCCATGTTGCATTCCATCTACTGCTGAAGCACGAATACATCCGCTTGTTGAGCAACCTGTGAGGATAATAGTATCGATTTGCTGACTCGTAAGCGTTGTTGCCAGTGATGTTCCGAAGAAGGCACTGGCATACTGTTTGTTAATAACGATATCACTTAGTTGTGGCTGTAATTCTGGCACTATGTTTGCTAGTGGTTCACCTTCAACCATCTTCCTTAAAGCAGGCACTTTTTTAAGGAAGATTCCACCATCTATTCCTAATGGAGAGTATATGACTCTTGTGTATATGACCAAGACACTACTTTTACGGGCAGCATTGAGCACCTGGATGGTTTGTTCTACTGCACCTTGTACTGCGGGGGCATAGAGTGGAGAGCTGGGTGTGGTGTATGCATTTATGAAGTCTACAACAATCAACGCTGGCTTTTCTCCAAAACCAATCCTTGTGCCGAATACTTCGCTATGCTTCCCTGCAGTAGTTTCTTTTTTCACCTATATCAGTCCAACGTTTGTAGAAACAAGGCCGCATTCTGTACTGATCCGCCTTGACCAACTAGTGCTCTCGTTGCGTTTTGAACTTGTCTTTCCCCGCAATTGCCCATTAACTGGTCTGCGGCCTCTGCGATATAGCCCATTCCATGAACTCTGCCTTCTGACAACATGCCTCCATGGGTGTTCATCGGTATTCCTGATCCACCTAGCTGCATCATGTCTCCCTTAAGGAAATCCTTTGCTTCTCCAAACCCACAGAATCCAAACGATTCGATCCAATTTACAGTTAATATCGTAAAGCCATCGTAACACATTACTACGTCGATATCCTTTAACGTTGTTCCAGGAATGAGAGTCCAAAGTTTTTTCGCAGCATACTTCGACCCCATATTTGAATGGTCATCCCATTGAAGCATGTCAGTTCTTGGTCCGGTGTTTTGTGCGCCTGCGACTAGCTGTACCGCCTTGTTGGGAAGATGACGTGCACGATCTGCTCTTGTAACAACTACAGCCGCATATCCATCTACAGGGTAGTCACAGTCGTATAGACAAAACGGATCTGAAATCCAACGGGCATTCAGATAATCCTCCATTGTTAAGGGCGCACGGGCTATGGCACGTTCGTTTAACATTGCGTGTTTCCTTGCGGTCACTGCGATGTGGCCGAAGGTTTCTCTCGGTGCATTATAAACATGCATATATCGACTCATGAAATGGTTAAAAACAAAGCCACTTCCTCCATAGGGGGCCATCCATTGTGCGTCCCCACCAACCTTGGGCGGACCTGAGCTTCCAGCAAAAGGATCACGTCTTGAGCCACTACTTCCTGAACCTTTTGGTTTCATTAGTCCCATAACAACGACCGCGTAATCACATGCTCCGTACTCTATAGCCATGGCAGCCTCCATAAGGGACCATGCTGCCGTTACTTGGGGGAGTTCCATTTGTCCGAACCAGTTAACAGTAGGGAAGCGCAGAGCATCTGCTATTTGATATCCATTTACACCGGACATTTGATTGGTTGCAATTCCATCTATATTGTCACCTGTAAGACCAGCGTGGCGGATAGCGTTGACACACGCGTCTACCACTAAGTCGACAGCTGTTTTTCCAGAGTCTCTTGAAATAGTGCTACGGCCCACTCCTACTATACAGGCGTTATTTTTACCTTGGTCTAGTTTCATCTTTGCACCTCGTTTTGTTGTCTAAGCTAACTATCTTTTTGGGCGGAATTGAGGAATGGTCATTTCAGGAGTCACATCGTGAAACACAACTTCGACCGGCATACCGATCTTAATATCCTCAATTGGGCACTCAACGATATTAGCCATAATATGAATATCTTCTTGTTCTTCTAGTGAGACTAAGGCCACAGGATAGGGAGTCTCAAATCCGGGAGCTGATGGGACGTGGTGAATTGTCAGAGTGTAGATTGTCCCATTACCACTTACCACAGCATCACCCACATTTGTTGACCAGCATTTAGGGCAGCGGGTTTTTGGGTAGTGATTGTAGTAACCACAATCATTGCAATGCTTGATTGTCAGCTCGTGACGTTTCGCACCTTCCCAGTAAGCTTGACTAGCAGGATCCGGGATTGGGATGGGTCTTTTGTATTCTTCTGTCAACATGCACCTCTCTTCGATTATTCTGATCAGGCAGGTTCATTAGGTGATATTTGCAATCTCTCCGTTTGGCCCTACTGCGAACCGCTCATCCAGAGCGAGTCTGACAACAACCAGTCAGTTAGGTCCTATAGCAGTGTCAGGCATTGCTTCCATCATACCTGATCCTATTACATCGTTAAACAAATCTTCTTCTTCAATATTGATAGCTGTAGGTTCCTCTTTATACATAATACATATTACCTTCTTTTCGTTACCATATCACAAATTTTCTAAAATGAGAGCGTTAATTCTCTTGAAATTATTCTAAGAAAAATCTATAACTGCTCGTCCTGTGATTTGCCTATTTTCCAAATAGCCATGCATTTTTGGAGTATCCTCTAGTTTAAATTGCTCTGATATTACTGCTTTGATTCGCTTTTTGACCATTAATTGGAATCCACGCATCGTGTCTACATACATACCACCGCTACATCCTGTAAGAACTGCTTCTCGCCAAAATAGGTAAGGTACAGCAAAACGAGCAAATTCGTTGTTGATTTGGCCAATAAAGACATACCTTCCGTAGTATGCAAGTGATCGAAATCCACCGTTATTGAATGTGGTTCCTCCGACTGTGTCTATGACGTAATCTGCTCCGTTCCCATTTGTTAACTCCATAACTGGCTCATTAAATTTTCCGTCTGGGGTATAGATTACTTCAGATGCCCCATATTGTTTTAGGACATCTATTTTATGTTTTGAGGTTGTTGTTGCCATCACAAACCCTCCAGTAAGTGCAGCGATTTGCAAGGCGTGTATTCCAAGGCCTCCTCCGGCGCCACACACTAGTATATTGTGATGGAATTTTGGCTCCTTTCCGTCAAGCATAAAGCCGCGTAAAGATGTTCCGATTGCGCAACGAACTATACAGGCCTCAGCTGCACTAATACCGTCTGGTATTTTCATCATGGCTCGGGCTGGTACCACTGCCATTTCAGCGTAACCATTGTGTGGCGATGCAGTGGTTTTACATTTCACACTCAGCCCAGTTCGACAAAATTCACAAATGCCACAATTCGACTCACCGCTAGGTGCGATTCTGTCTCCTACTGCAAGGTTAGTAACACCAGGGCCAACTTTAAGCACGGTACCTGCTATTTCGTGGCCGAGGATAAGCCCTGGCCTTTTTACCCAAGACCCATTCTCTTTAACTTCCATCTCTTGAAGTTGTTCGCCGCGCTGCAAGATTCCTTGTCTTACGACAAGATCGTGTCCATCGATTCCACTAGCCTCGACCTTAACTAATACTTGTCCATCTTCTGGAGGCTCAGGATCTCTTACTTCGAGAATCTTTAAGTTCTCTGCTGGTCCTGGTTCAGTAAGTACACACGCTTTCATGAAATATTCTCCTCAATGTATGGTTTTGGTGTCACTGTAGGAACATTGTAAAGTTTCCATGGGGATACTAATCAATTCAGTTTTCCAAGTTTTAGGGGCGTCCATTTCTGAGACCATTCCTATGACTTCCATTTTGGGATGTGCTAGGAGTTGTTCGTAGTCATTTTGTAACGGTCCATTCAAGATCTATTCCCTCGATTGTTACGACAATGTGGCCAGCATTCTATCACACTTAGATCTCGTATTCAGTGGTCCCTAGATATAATACTTTATTCGTACAAAGTGAGTAGTTGCAGATTTGGCTTTGCTTACGTTAATATTGAGAGGCGTTTGGTAGGGGTACGGGTAGGAAATGAGTTTAGGCTATATTCCGAACAATTAGGTTTGCTACAGGATCCATAGCAGGGTTGGTTTTTTTGTTTCTTTTCCTCATCGGCTGTGAGAGATTTGAATCAGAAGTGAGAATTCCAAACACGAAGATGGGTAGTTCTGTTGTACAGGTACCTCATCCTACGCCGTTGAGTTTTGTTCCATCCCCGACCTCTCGTGCTGTAATTGCTACGCGTGTTCCGACCATTGTGCTCACATCAACTCCTATTCCTATTATGCCCACACCTACGTCAGTTGTATTGGTTGTTACTGCAACACCTACCCGAGCACCGGTGATAGTAGTTGTTACTGCTACACCAACCCCTACATTCACCCCTACACCAATTGCAACACCAACAGCTACACCAACACCAACAGCTACACCCACACCATTTCCCACTCTTCCTGCAGGTGTCAGACCGACGCTAACCCCTATTCCTACAGCTACATCAACACCAACTGCTACACCAACTCCTACACCAACCCCTACTCCGACAGCGATCGCTACTCCAATTCCCACTCCAACTGCGACACCTATTCCCCAATTGGCTCCTGTCTTTACGCCTTTGAAAGAGTCTTTGGTTTTAGTTCAAACAGGTGAGCGGATGCGAACTGGAATAGTTATAGGAGATGGAACTTATATACTCACCGTAAACGCGGCTCTAATGGAGGCTCGTACTGGCGGGAATTATAGATTTGCGACCATTACATACAATGATGGGTCAGTCGCTACTGGGTCCATTCTGGGCAAAAATGTATCAAAAGATCTTGCAGTGCTTAAATTACTGACTGATGCTACACATAAACCTCTGTCTATCGATTTCCAAGGATTACCTGCTATTGCTGAGACAGTGGCTATTCTTGGTTATCCATATGCAACGATCGGCTTTCCGACCGCTTATTTAGGTATCGCAAATGTGAGAGTTGACACTCTCGACTTTTCTGTTAAGTACATAGAAACCAATGTGGTAGTAGGACCGGTAAGCGGCGGAAGCCCTATTGTATCTACTAGTGGAGAAGTAATAGGGCTTCTTGTGGAGAACACATCCCTTTTACTAGGTGACCCTGTACCAAAATACGCGTATGCCTTATCTATGGATGATGTTCGCAAGGCAATTCAAGACATGGGAATTTCTCTTTCTTAGTTAGAAACCATACTGCTCAGATTGCAATGTTAAAAGGTGCTTTAATAGGGTTTGGAGTGACACTAGCGATGTTTATTCCGCCAGTGATTCATTGGGTCAGCGGTCCACTTGGCCCGCTTGTAGGAGGATTTTTTGGAGGCTCGTCAGCTCGTGTACGGCCTTCTCAGGCACCCCTGATAGGTATTCTGATGGGGTTATTCCTTATAGTACCTTTAGCTCTCTTGATAATTGCTAGTTCATTCGCTGATTGGTTGATTCCTCAAAGTCTTAGAGGATTGCTTGGCGTCCTCGCTCTCATCATTGTGTTGTACACGAGTATTATGGGTACTATTGGTGCTACGATAGGTGGTGCTTTAGCCTTGAGGCAGACCAGAAATGAAAAATGAAATGTTTGGAGAGCACTTATGATCCAGTCTCTTTCGACCTTTAACAGAGTAGGTTGTCTTGCAAAAGGAATCTTTTGTCTGATACCGTTACGACAGTTACCAAGAATTGGTTGCGTAATTTGAAGGTATCCCTCTTTGTCACATGCTTGATTGACCAGTTCTTCCCACAAGTAGGGGAGAGCGTGGTGAATGTATTGAGGGGGCTTGGTGTTGAGATTGATTTTCCACAAGGACAAACTTGTTGTGGACAGCCTGTATTTAACTCTGGGTTTCGTCGTCAGGCTAGAGCCAGCGCAAAGCGCCTCATTAACCTCTTCGAGACAAGTGAGTACATTGTCGTTCCTTCAGGGTCTTGTGCAAGCATGATTAAATCTTTTTACCCTGAATTATTTCGCGATTCTCCTGTGATGAAGGAACGAGCTGAGCAAATGGCAGACCGCACATATGAATTCTCCCAGTTTTTAGTTGAGGTTATGGGGGTTACTGACATAGGTGCATCCTATAGTGGTGCAGTTACGTATCATGCTTCATGTCATTTACTAAGAGAGCTAGGAGTTATTGAAGAACCGGTCACTTTGCTCAAGGGAGTAAAAGGTGTTCGGTATGTTCCTATGGATGGGCTTAACGAATGCTGCGGGTTTGGTGGAGCTTTTTCAGTCAAATACCCGGATATATCTCATGCTATTCTCAAAGATAAAATCCGTCATATTGAAGCGACTGGTGCTGATGTTGTTTTGTCGTGTGACTCTGGTTGTTTAATGCAAATTACTGGAGCTATGAAGAGAAATAAGATAAAGGTTCGATCAATGCATTTAGCAGAACTGCTTGATAGTAAGGCCAGTCATGGACGTTAAAACACAGAGATTCCAGAAAGCCTCTACTGAAGCTTTAACCGATGACAGACTTCAAGCTGTAATGGCAGGAGCTATAGATCATTTTGATCAAGCCAGAAAGGTTGCCGTGGAGGAAGTTACTCCTCGGGTATGGGAAACCTATCGCGAACGAGGCCGGAAAATAAAAGAACACACTATAGAGAATTTGGATTATTATCTGGAACTCTTGACCAACCGTGTTGAAGGTAATGGGGGGGTTGTACATTTTGCGAGACACACGGATGAGGCTACAAGTATTGTATTAGAGATTGCTCGTGCACGGGGAGTTAAAAGAGTTGTCAAAAGTAAGAGTATGTTGTCCGAGGAGATGGGGCTAAATCGTGTACTAGAAGCACATGGAATTGAATCGGTTGAAACAGACCTAGGTGAATACATAATCCAACTTTCAGGTGAAACACCTTTTCATATTATTGCTCCAGCAATGCACAAGAGCAAGGAAGAGGTCGGAGAGTTATTTTCTAAGAAACTTCACACGAAACGATTGACTGAAATTAAAAGCATGGCCTCTGCTGCTAGGCAAGCTTTACGTCGGAAATTCCTCGAAGCTGATATGGGCATAACAGGTGTCAATTTTGCTGTAGCTGAGACAGGCACTATCGTTTTAGTTACTAATGAAGGAAATGGCCGGATGTGTACTTCTTTGCCTAAAGTGCACGTGGCACTAATGGGTATGGAGAAAGTGGTGCCTGCTTTGGAAGATATGGCCGTTATGCTTCGCCTGTTGCCGAGGGCTGCGACTGGTCAACGTATTACTAGCTATGTAACTTTTGTATCTGGTCCTCGTCGTAGAACAGACGAAGATGGACCTGACGAGTTCCACTTAGTCATCATAGATAATAACCGCAATAAGCTTCTTGCAGACCCAGAGCTTCGAGAAGCACTTAATTGTATTAGGTGCGGTGCATGTCTAAATATTTGTCCTGTGTATAGAAAAATAGGTGGGCATTCTTATGGTTATGTTTACCCTGGGCCAATAGGCGCTGTTGTTACCCCTGTAATGGTTGGATTGCCTAAAGCTAAAGATCTTCCGTTCGCCTCCAGTCTTTGTGGCGCATGCAAAGAAGTTTGCCCTGTAAAGATAAATATACCTCGTATGCTCTTAAAGCTTCGGAGTGATCTTGTTGAGGGTTCTCGATCACAACGTAAGAGTTCGATATTCGACAGATTGCTTTCGAGAATTTGGGGAATAACAATGTTTTCAAGCTTTACTCTCGCATGGGCACATCGATTAATCATCATTCTTCAAAAGCCGTTGAAACATGAAGGTAATCTAAGACGTATTCCTATTCCGATACTTTCTCGCTGGATGAGAGCTCGGGATTTTCCGTCTCTTGCGCGATATTCTTTTCATCAGAAATGGAAGAAAACACTCAAGGATGAAAGCAAAGGAAAAGGATCAGCGGGTAATGAGGAAGACCTCAACGTAATTAAATAAGCTTAAGAATTTTGGATTATTAAAAATAAGTAAACAGTTTTAGGAGAAAGCATGTTTGGCGTTTCCAAAGACGAATTTTTGATGCGAGTACGTGACGCTCTTGGTAAAACAGAGGTTTCTTCTGATCCAGAATATTTACCTTTAAAAATACGTCGCCAGCACCAGAGACAGAAAGTGGTTACAGTTAAAGCCAGAGCGGATGCTCGTCGCACCGAAATCCTTGATTCCTTGGTTCGCGTTGCCGGTTTAAATGGATGGCATGTGTATCGTTCAGGTTCTGTTGAAGGTGTTGTTGATTATGTGGTCTCTTTGGCTAAAAAAAAGAGAGTTCGAAGGGTGGTTCGTTCAGACGACAAGTTTTTGAAAACAATACCTTTAGATGAAAGATTACAGAGGAATGGAGCTAATGTAAAAGTAGTGAGGAAAGGACGGGATTTAAGTAGAAAGCAGTTGCGTCGTGATATGGCTCAAGCACAATTGGGAATTACGGGTGTTGATTATGCAGTGGCGGAGACGGGAACCTGCGTTTTGCTTTCTCGTGACGGAATGAGTAGGGCGGTGTCATTATTGCCGACTATACATGTTGCCATTGTAGAGGCGGGGCAAGTTTATGAAAACCTGGACGACATTTTTGCTATTTGTCGACTTGCTTTCCAGGATAATCGCTATGATATGGGAAGCTACATGAGCTTTATAAGTGGCCCGAGCCGCACCGCTGACATAGAGCAGACGATTGTGGTTGGTGTCCATGGGCCTAAAGAAGCTCACATGGTATTACTAGATTCCTCAGGTATGAAGTCTTAATTTGATCGTGTTTAAGATAAGAATTTTACAGTATAGGTTCACAAGGGTTCTTGCATTAAATATTTCCTCATTGCTTTTTCGGCTGCCGTAGACAATGATTCGCTTGCGTTTAGCATATGTGTTTTTCTAGGTTTGGGATTCCTTGTTGTTGGCTCTATTGCGATGATTCCCTGCTTTAGAATATCTTTGTATCCATTGCCAAGAGACCCTACTACAGCAATTACTGGAACACCTAACTTTCTTGCTCGTTTTGCTATAATTAAAGGTGCCTTATTATATAAAGTTTGGTGGTCTAATTTACCTTCACCGGTAAATACAAGGTCAGCCTTGATAAGATATTTGTTAATATCAATCATCTCGGATACTAGGTCTGCACCTGGAAAAAGTTCTCCTCCAAGCAAGGCAACTAGACCTGCACCTGTTCCTCCTGCAGATCCTGCGCCTGGCATACTCAGGACGTTGATACCAATTTGTTGGTAGATCAGGTTTGCATAGTGTAGGAGTGCTTTATCTAGTTGAAGCACCATCTTTTTCGACGCCCCTTTTTGAGGGCCATAAATTTTCGAAGCACCTTCTGAACCACAAAGTTGGTTCATTACATCAGCAGCACCGATTAACCGGGTACGCTTAAGTCTCGGATCAACATCTTTTAAGTCGATAGTTTTGATATTTGCTAAATTCGCACCTCCAAATGTAAGGTTGCAACCTGAAGAATCTAGGAATTTAGCTCCTAAGGCCTGTGCCATTCCAACACCTCCATCATTTGTGGCACTTCCACCTAGCCCAACAATAATATTTGTATAACCGGCATCAAGTGCTGCTAATATAAGTTGGCCAGTTCCGTAAGTTGTAGTATTTAGAGGATCACGTTGGTTTTGTGAAATGAGAGCCAACCCAGATGCTTTTGCCATCTCTATGATTGCAAAAGCATCTGGGTTAGCTGCCCAAGTTGCTTCTACAGGACTTCCCAATGGTCCCGTTACAACTGTTTTAAAAAATTTACTGGCAGAGTTTCCTCGAAAGGAAGGAATTCCTAGTAAAGCTTCAATTGTGCCGTCGCCACCATCTGCAATTGGAAGGAGTACTATTTTGGCATACGGAGATACACGCCGAATGCCTTTTGCTATAGCTTCTGCAGCTTCGGTGTTGCTAAGACTACCTTTAAATGTTTGGGGCGTTACAAGAATGTGCACATGGGTATTATAATTACTTTTTCTTTTGCTACAATGCCACTTTGAGTTACTTATAATCTCTCGGTTTTATTTTCAAAATCATGTAAGCAAAAAGTGAACTGAAAGCTAGAGTGTGTGAAGCGATCGACCATCGTTCAGATGAGATCATTGGGTTCGCTACTCATATACTCGATAATCCAGAGGCGGGTTTCCATAAGGAAAAGATAGCAGGTTTGTTCAGCAACAGTTTGAGAGCCTAGGGATTTCATATAGATCTGGCCTTGACCTGACTGGTGTAAAAGCTTGGTTGGATGGAGGTGTTCCTCGTCCGTCAGTTGCTGTTATGGGAGAGTTGGATTCGATGGTTGTTGCATGCGGATGGCCTGTATTTATAGGTTTGTTGTCTGATGGCGCAATTCAGGCTCGTGAGATCGACGAAAATCAGGAACACGAAAAACTAAAGAGCAGTATGTTGATCTTCAACGTAGGAAAGCCAAATTAGAACTTTTTGATGGAAGTAATAGGGATTAACCCTTAGTCCTTTTTGTTACCCTGGCCCCACTTGTTGTAGGAGGTTACATCGCGAATGGGTTTTCTCTTACTACCGCCGAAATGTTCTTCTTTTGCCGGGTATCCAAGAGGTATTAATGCTGCGGTTTCGATGTTCTGAGGAATATTAAGCAATTGTTTAATTTCTTGTTCGTATTTGCGATGTATGGTTGTTAAGACAGTTCCTAAGCCGAGCCCACGAGCGGCCAGAAGGATATTTTGAACTACTGGATAGATGGAAGCGCCTTGTACAAATGTAGGAGTTGAAGAATGTTCTCTGCTAACCTCCAAGCATACCAGGATTAATACAGGGACCTTCCCCATCTGTTTGCCTAGTTCGAGGCCAGATTGAGATGATTGAGGTAGTGTCGAAGGGTCTACATCTGGATAGATGGATGTCCAGGCATCAAGATACCAACCACTTATCCGTTTTTTTATCTGGGGGTCTTGAATAATTATAAAGTGCCATGGTTGGCGGTTCGTTGCACTTGGTGCATGGGTAGCAGCTTCTATTATTGTAGAGATCAAATGATTTGGTACTGGTTCGGTAGAGTATCTACGGATTGATCTTTGGGATTCCATCGCTTCGAAAAGAGGCATGTCTCTCATTCAAACCCTCCGGATTTTGTGTCACGTTTAGCTTCTTCAATTATGTTTCTTATTGAAGCAACTGTTTTTTCTAGATATCCGCTATGGTTCACGATCACGTGGTCGAAATCACCTCGTGATTGCATCTCCTCCTTCGCTGTAGCTAGTCTTCTGCGTAGATCTCTTTCATCACTTGTTTTCCTCTCTTTCAGGCGTCGCTCAAGCTCCTTTATAGAAGGGGGGGCTATAAAGATTAGAATTGAATTAGGCACTTTTCCTTTCAGAGTTCTTGCTCCTTGAATATCTGTTTTAGCAATTACATCTTTTCCAAGACCCATCGCTTCTTCCACTTGATTTTTTGGAATTCCGTATTGATTCCCATAAACGTTTGCATATTCAAGGAATTCGTTTTTATGAATCATTTCGTTAAAAAGTTCTTGTTTAAGGAATATATATTCGATCCCGTCATTTTCTCCAGGACGGGGGTGACGTGTAGTGGCGGTGACCACGTAATGCCATGGTTCTTTAAGGAGTCTCATTTGTTCTAAGACAGAATCTTTGCCGACTCCAGAAGGCCCGGATATTACTATTAGTAATGAGTTGGAAACTTGATCTCCCATTTAGCTACACTCCTCAGTTATTGAGTAATACAGACTTAAGGTCATCCCAGAAGTCTGGGTAAGAAACCTTAGCTATTTCTGCTTCATCAATTGTAGTGGTTCCTGTTGCCAGTAGGCCGGCAATGCCCATGGTTATTGCAATCCGGTGATCTCCATGACTCATTACCGCGTTCCCATGAAGTTGCCCTGTACCTCTGATTATAATACCGTCGGGCATTTCGGAAATATCTGCACCGAGTTTAGATAGTTCTTGCACTATGGTTTTTATCCTATCTGACTCCTTCGTGCGAAGTTCCCCTGCTTCTTTTATGACCGTTTCGCCTTTCGCGAAACAAGCGGCGAGTGCAATCAGTGGAATTTCGTCTATAAGCCGAGGAAGCTGTTCCCCGGTCACCTCTGTAGCTATCAATTGGCTTGATTCAATCGTTATATCTCCAACATCTTCACCGCCTTCGGTCCGCATATTCCCAATGGATATATTCGCTCCCATAATTCTTAACACATCGAGAATCCCAGTTCGTGTAGGGTTCATACCTACATTAACAACTGTGATTCGAGCTGATGGGTGGCATGCAGCTGCCACTAGCCAGTATGCAGCCGAACTAATATCTCCTGGGATGTTCAGGTCGATAGGCGATAGAGGTTTACCGGGATTTATGGCTATTGACAACCCGCTCTCAACTATCTCGCCTCCCATGCGCTTTAGCATACGCTCCGTGTGATCTCGAGAAACCATGGGCTGATGTATGACTGTCTTTCCCTTAGCGTAAAGTGCTGCCATTATGATGCAAGATTTTACCTGTGCACTGGCAATTGGCATGCGATACTCGATCCCCTGTAAATCTGCACTTTTGAACATTAATGGTGCTTTAGAATTTCCCGAATACCCTGTAATCTGAGCTCCCATTTGAACTAAAGGGTTTATGATGCGATCCATCGGCCTGGAGCGCAGAGACTCATCTCCGGTAATAACGCTAGAGAATGATTGACCAGCCAGAATCCCTGATAAAACCCGCATTGTCGTACCAGAGTTGCCAGCATCGAGTATTCCAGTTGGTTTTTCGAACCCTTGAAGATTTAAACCACTTATACGGATTGTATTAGCGTGGTCGAGATGTTCTATCGATACTCCTAATGCTTGGAGACACCTTAAGGTTGATAAGCAGTCAGCTCCTGGTGAATAGTTGCTTATGATAGCTTCACCTGTAGATAGCGCGTTCAAGATTGCAGAGCGGTGCGAGATTGATTTATCACCAGGTGGGGCAAATCTGGCTTCGAAGTGGGTAGGTGATATGACCCGTTCTATCATGCCGGAATTTTCAAGATCGGCGCATTCGCCGTCTATTTGGATCTTCCTGTTGTCGTTCGAATAATGAAGAAAGTTTCTTGTATCGGTCTCGTAGGGCATTACCCATAAGCATTTCACCTAACAGGTCACTTCCACTAGGTATTTTATGCTTGTCATTCGGTTCATCATCTTGGCCAGATTCGTAACGTGTTAGCCATTTCTTTCTTTGGCCCCATGAGTTCGCAAAGTTGTTTCCTAGTCGATCGATTGCTTCATCATCCACTTGTTCTGTTGTAGCTTCAGCGATCTGACCTTTATAGGATCGGAGTTCTTCTATCGCCTCATCTATCCAGTATAAAAGTCCATCGCGATTTGTTAGGCATATATCTAAACTCATAACAGGGCTTCCTGAGGCTAGACGAGTGATGTCTCGGAATCCGGTAGAAGCTAGCTTGGATAGTTCATGCCAAGACGGACTTTTTGAAACTGCATTGATTAGAGCTGAGGACATAATAATTGGTAAGTGGCTTATCGCTGCGACATAACTGTCGTGCTCAAAAGCATCCATGAAAAAATTCCTTGCGCCTAAAAGTTTGACTAAGTTTAGTACTGCATCTACAGCTTCCTTTTTCGCACTCTTACCTGGGATCACGACATAACGTGAATCTCTAAAAAGATCAGGGTTAGCAGCTTGTACTCCTGATTCATCTTTACCAGCGATAGGGTGGCCACCTACGAAACTCACCTCTTCTGGGAGATACTCATCTGCCCAGGTCATAATTGCTTCCTTTGTACTCCCTGTGTCAGTTACTACACAACCCGGAGAGACTATTCCTGCCATTGCTTCAAGACTTTCACGAATTGCAAGTATTGGGGTGGCTATTATTACCATATTGGCATTACTGACGGCTTCGTTTAAGCTCGATGCTGCTTTAGATATAGCACCTAGGTCCTTTGCTTTTTTTGCAGCCTTAAGGTCGACGTCGAAACCAAGAATTTCCAAGGTGCCTCGGTTTGCTCTGTTTAGTGCGAGCCCGATTGATCCACCAATCAGTCCCATTCCAATTATGCTTATTCTATCCAACATTGGCTCCCCTATGGCGGTGGTTAATCCAGCTCCATATTGTCAGAGTATTACCCCGTATAAATATTTTAGCACAGGGAAAAGTAATGCGTGTAGTATCCCCACCCCAAAGACGAAGTCTGCTCCAATGATAAGCATCAGTATTACTGGTCCATATTTTTCCAGTTGTGCAAACTTCCACGCATATTTAGTGGGGAGAATTCCCACGGCAACATTAAACCCGTCAAGCGGGAAAATTGGAATCAGATTAAATACTGCGAGCCATATGCTTAATATCACCACGTTTAGCAATAGGGATCCTAAGAAGAATTCAGGGCCTAAGCTAATTGCGTCGGTAAAACCAGGTATGAATATGGGTGAGGCTAAACCGAGTCGTATGGGGATCATTGCAATTGTTGCTGTAATTAAGTTAGAGAGAGGGCCAGCAGCCGAGACAATGCCCATGCCAAGGCGACCGTTCCGTAATGCAAATGTATTTACAGGAACTGGTTTACCCCAGCCGAATCCTGCAAATATTATCATTAGTGTTCCTAGAGGATCCATGTGCTTTATAGGGTTGAGGGTAAGGCGTCCCAGTTGTCGTGCTGTAGTATCGCCTTGGATATAGGAGGCTAAAGCGTGGCTTGCCTCGTGTACTGTAACGACAATGATTAAGGCTAGAATACGAAAAGGAATCTGATCTAATCCGCTGAAAATCATTGAAGTAGTTGCATTGTTTAAAATCTTCTCATGTCGAGGAGAGAGACTCTGCTTTATAAATCATCATCGTCTTCGTCGAAAAATTCATCGTGAACGAGATCTAATCTAGGTATGATAGCGCTCGAACGTTGATCTCCCCGTGGTTTTTTCTTCGGCATGGAGTTGATTTTTTTTCGGACAGCCTTGAACGTTTCAGTGTTAACAGAGGAAGAATCTAGTACGATACCATCGACCCCAATGTCTCTCAGGTGGTTTAGCTCTCGTATTGTCAGGTCACCAGTCCACTCGATAAGCAAATATCGGCTTACCGAGTTTCTTATGCTTGATATGTTAACCAAATCGGTTAGCATTAAAGGTCTTGAAGATTCTGGTCCTTGTAGCAACACGATGTCGAATGGCAGGTCTTCTAGGGCCCTAATAGTTGTTTCCTCTAAGAATTGTGAGACGCACAATACTCTTGCAATTTCCTCTTCTTCTATTAGGTCAGCAGGAGTATTATCTATCCCGTAAATAATAAAATCACTTCCATTTACCTTGCAGGTTTCCAACTGTTGTGAGGTGGGTTCTGAAATGGCTACACCCCACACTTTGGTCTTTAAATGATTAACCGAGGGCGCTAGGTCCTTTTTACTGCTTCGTAGAATGAAAGCATCTAATTTAGCTTTAGACAGTTCGTTGATTTTTTTCTGTGTGACTGTTTCTACGTATGCGAGCAAAAGCATCTGAGGTGTTGTGTCTTTTGTTGTTTGGGTTGCAGTGAACCCCATAGGCTGCGTTCCCCCACGGCTCATCTGGTCCAATTTGTCGAGTAATTTACTCATAGTTCTATAATCTCCTGAAGGTAAGTAGCGACTAGAAGGTCATTAATTGAAATTAAAAAGAGATCCAACAACAGAGGTTGCAGCAGCTTGTTTTGGCCCTTCAATTAGAGACTCAGACGTGTTTGCATCTGTCGCTTCAAATGCTATGGTCGGGGTTTCAGCTGAAATAGTCTGTTGTTGCTTTTGAAGCATTGCATCGAAACTAACTTGGGTTTCACTGATTTCTTTTTTAGCAGCCTCTCTATTTTCCGCATTCGTCAAGGTGCTTTGAGTCTCCGTTGGTGCAGTACTAAATAGCGATTTCCCAAGCCCTTTCAGTATACCTACTTGTACTGAGGTATCTAGTTTCTCTATTTCATTTGATTGCATGAAAGCAGTCATCTCTCCAAGTTTGCCATCATCACCGAGTTTGACCATGTCATCTTGTTTCATGTTTTCAGCCATATTCCCGAGATTTCCCTTAGCTTTCATCTTCTTATAGGCGTCCTGGTCCAGATGTCCTGCCATATCGACGAGTTTGCCGCCATCGGCCATTTTCTTGTAGTCGTCCTCACTCATTTGGACCGCGAGGTCATCCATTTTGCCGCCTTCAGCCATTTTCTTGTAATCATCCTCGCTCAGGTGTTTGGCCATATCGGCGAGTTTGCCGTCGGTGCCCATCTTTCCGTAGTCATCCTTGTTCATTGAAGTGGCGAGGTTTCCGACCTGTCCGCCTTCAGCCATTTTCTTGTAATCATCCTCGCTCAGGTGTTTGGCCATATCGGCGAGTTTGCCGTCGGTGCCCATCTTTCCGTAGTCATCCTTGTTCATTGAAGCAGCGAGGTTTCCGACCTGTCCGCCTTCAGCCATTTCCTTGTAGTCATTCTCGCTCAGGTGCTTGGCCATATCGTACAGTTTGCCGTCGGTGCCCATCTTTCCGTAGTCATCCTTGTTCATTGAAGCAGCGAGGTTTCCGACCTGTCCGCCTTCAGCCATTTTCTTGTAATCATCCTCGCTCAGGTGTTTGGCCATATCGGCGAGTTTGCCGTCGGTGCCCATCTTTCCGTAGTCATCCTTGTTCATTGAAGTGGCGAGGTTTCCGACCTGTC
>Ga0209501_10000136_pt1 | contig 94895 bp, 87 predicted proteins | sample ArcticOcean_MG_C_4_FD_187434 | JGI IMG/M metagenome (GOLD analysis project Ga0209501, IMG submission 187434) | Marine microbial communities from western Arctic Ocean - ArcticOcean_MG_CB4_134 (SPAdes) (version 2) | ecosystem: Environmental > Aquatic > Marine > Oceanic | place: Arctic Ocean... | reverse complement strand
GTGGCAAAAATATCGGAAACAAATCTCCAAATGAAGCACCAAATCCATATTGCGTTAGTATCCAACCTAGCCCGTATCCTGCTAATAACCCTGCAGATGCTCCTATTACTCCAATTACAACAGCCTCGAATAAAATAAGTAGTATTATGTTTCCATTTGTGGCTCCTAACGCCTTTAAAGTCCCTAATTCCTTTGTTCTTTCTGTTACTGACGTATACAAAGTCGTGACAATTCCAACTCCTCCTACAAGTAATGATATGAATCCGATACTACTCAGGAAGATATTGAAGCTACCTACAAATCCTTGAATTGTTTCCTGAATCTGCGCCGGTGTCGTTATGCCTATTCCATCTCCATACACCCCCCTTATCTCTTCAGTTACTGCATCATTTCCAACTTCTGGATCCACAACTACGAAAATCGTATCATATATATTTTCCTTATCCAAGAAATAATTTGCCGTAGCTAATGGCACTGATACGGATTGATCATAGAACACCGTTCCTGTTTCATCCAGAATGCCTCGCACTATGAAACATTTCTTATCCATTACTACTTGTTCTATTCCGCCTATAACTTCCTGTTTGCCTCGACTTGCACAAACTAAATTACCTACTTCGGCGAATGGTTCTCCCTCCAAACCTCCAGGATATGCCACGGTAAAACCTAATAATATTCCCGTTGCATCACTTGGATCCGTAGATTCCCCATATAAAAATTCCAATCCTGGTAAAACATAGATTAACTTTTGCGGATTAATTCCAATAAACGAAGTAGTTTGGGATTTTCCATTGTATTCTATTTGTAAACCTGATCTAAAACTCGGTATTGCTTCCACGACCCCGTCTAGCCTTTCTACACTCTTCAATGTCAGTAAATTTAGCTCAACCGGCGGCGCAGGATCCGGTTCATCTGGATCATCTCCTGGCCCTTGTATTATTGGAGATGGGGTTAATGTTACTACATCTGGGGCTAATGCCTCAAATTCTTTTTGAATATTATAATTGAACCCTTCTCCTAAACCATTCAATCCTGTAAGTAACATTGCTCCAAGTAATACCATTAAAATTGTAAGAGCTGATCTGAGGTACCTTTCCTTAATAGCTCTAGTAGAATAACCTACAATATCGCCTAGTTTCAATACGCCATGAATATGGATACTCCAATAAATATTGTGTTATTAATGTTATCTCTATGAATAATGCGGGAGATGGGATTTGAACCCATGAACTCCTGAGAGATTAGGCCCTCAACCTAACGCCTTTGACCGGGCTGGGCGACCCCCGCATAGAATTGATTGCAAACAGAACAATATTAAATGTGCTGTATGACTTTTCATTTATATTACTAAGGATCTATAGTTGGATCCCAACAAGTTGCAAATCCTTCTTCTAATGCATCTAAAATTTCCATGTGTTTTTGCTCTATTGTAAAATCAAATACCTCTGTGTTTTCCTTTATTCTTTCTTTATTTGTTGATTTTGGAATTACTACATTGTCTTTTTGCAAACTCCATTTAATCAATATCTGCGCTGCTGACTTTCTATAAATCCTCCCAATTTCCATTAAGCGTTCATCATGTATTCTTATTCCGTGCGTTAATGGACTATATGCTGTTGTTACTATTCCTTCTTCTTTACAGAAGTTAGATAATCCTCTTCTTTGAAGAAATGGCGATAATTCTATCTGATTCATACAAGGTCCAATATCTGCCCACAACAATATCTCTTTAATGTGATGTATTCCAAAATTTGAAACTCCAATTGCTTTTACATATTTGTTCTTTAACAAGTACTGCATTGCCTCCCAAGTTTCTTTTCTTATTTCTGGTCCATGTGGGGAATGCATCAAAAATAAATTAATTTTATTTAGCTTTGATAAACTTTCTTCGCAAGCTTTTATTGTTTTTTCATATCCAAAATTGCTCTCCCATAATTTTGTAGTAATAAAAATCCCATCTTTTTCTCTTATTGCCTTTCCTACTTCTCTCTCGTTACCATAAATTTGCGCTGTATCAATATGTTTGTATCCTTGATTAATCGCAGTCGTTACAATTTTTTCTGTTTTATTCTTAGGTACTCCCCATACACCAAGTCCTAGTGTTGGTATTTTTATACTATATTTGTTTGTTGTTTTAGGGTGCGATAACTCTCTTTCCAATTCTATCTCTACAGTACTTTTCCTATTATTTGATTTTTTGTTATTGGCCCATATATTCTTGAATCAACACTCTTAGTATAATTCTCACCAACTACAAAAAATTCTCCATTTCTTAATATTATCTCTTTATTCTGTATCTCGTATTGCATCTTGTTTGTATTGATTATTTCAGTTCCATTTACGCTTAGTGAATATTGGTTTAGCAATAATCGATCATCTGGCATACCTATTATTCGCTTTATCTCGATTTTTTGATTGTTATATAACCCAATTATGTCATTTCTTTTTATTTTATTTAATCTGTAATACGTCTTTGTTATGAATACCTGTTCACCTTCATTGATTACTGGCTCCATGCTTTGACCTATTACTGTGAATCTCTTTGCAGTAAGATAATAAACAGGTAGAAGAATTCTCTTAGTTATCCAGGTAAATCTACTCAATAACCTTGTTAATATTGTAGATAATAGTAATATTCCCATATTCATTTCATTCATATAGTTAAATTTTAAAGGTATGTATGTCGAATATTCTATTATGAATGTGTCTATAAAAAATAAATTACTTGATATTGTTTATCCTACAAATTACGCATTTGCTCATTGTGATATTCCTTGTGGAATATATGATCCACATATGGCACAATTAGACGCATTGACTGTAGTTAGAATGAATCAACTAATCGCCGATTTAGGCGATGATTCAGAAAGCCAAATTAAATTGGGTAGATATATGTCTGTAAAAGAAACTCATGCAGAAAGTTGTAAGAATGAACTTAGAATCATTTGGGCTGATTATTTTAAACCAGAACATCTTGAAAAATACCCTGAATTACATGATTTATTCTGGAAAGCGATGAAAAATGCATCAAAGACAAGACAACAAGTTAGTTTAGAATCTGCTGAAGAACTTCTTGAATCTGTCCGAAAAATTGCGGAAATCTTTTGGGCTAGTAAAGGTTCTGAAACAAAAAGACAAGCTTTTCTTTCACCTGCAGGTGGAGAAATAGTTTATCCAGTTTCTAATTGATTTGATTATTTATGGCTATTAATTCTCGTGCATGTCTTGCTGAATTCATTGGTACTTTTGCATTAGTATTCTTTGGAAGTCTTGCAATAGCATATGCTAATGGGGATCTTCTTCAAATTGCCTTTGCTCATGGTTTAGTTATTGCAGTAATGGTGTATTCATTTGGTCACGTTTCTGGCGCCCATTTAAACCCTGCTGTAACCATACCTATGATTTATAGAAAACAAATCGATACACAGAATGGCATTGCATACATCTTTAGTCAACTTGCCGCAGGTGTTGTAGCAGCCATTGCTCATGCACTTATCCTTCCCAGCAGTATTACATCAAATAATTTAGGTTCAAATCTGCCTGGCGCAGGAATATCTGACTCTACCGTCTTAATTGTAGAAATTATCTTAACTTTCTTCTTAGTTCTTGTAATTTTCAATACTGCTGTAAACAAAAAAGCTACTGCAGGTTGGCATGGTTTTGCCATCGGAATGATTATCGTAATTGATATTCTTGCAGGCGGCCCTATTACTGGCGCATCAATGAATCCAGCGCGTTCATTCGGCCCTGCTATAATCTCTTATCTATATGGAGTAGAAGGTGCTTTACAAAGTCATCATCTATATTGGATAGCTCCTATTATTGGTGGTTTAATTGCATCAATGACAGCAAAAATTATTAATGAAGACTAAATATAGTATGTGAGAATTGACATGAGACATGCAGGTTTTAGAAGAAAAACACGTTCAGTATTAAGTCATAAGAGACCTTCAGGATTAAGCTATCTTATGATTAATTATCAGCTTGAAGATAGAGTAATCATTAGCATTAATCCAGCACAAGTTAAGGGAATGCCACATCGTAGATTCCAAGGATATGTTGGCGTAGTTAAAACTATCAATAGACGCTCTATAGAGCTTGACGTCCAAGTAGGTAACAAAACTAAAAAGCTTATTACCCGTTTTGAACATATTAAATTACAAAAAGGCGCATAAATATCATGAAAAAAACAAATACCGTAATAATCAGTATTGCTCAAGTAAAAGACATTCTCTCTAAACTTGATTTAGAGGAAGCCGATCAAATTCAGAAAAGAACTTTTGACTATGTAAAAAATTTCCCAGAATGCGATTATAAGGTGATAGATAAAGCTGCTAAAGAACTCGCTTCTTCAGATTATGTCACTCTTGAACAAGCATATGAAATTCTCAATGTAAATCCAAAAACTATTCCTGAATTACGTGTTTTTACTAGCGCATGGAAGAAACTCATTCCTACTGAAGAACTTGATAAGATACTTTCTATTACACAAGACGCTTACGCATAAATTTTCGACTGTTTGTCAACAAAGTTTAAAGCCAAAGTAAGTATATATTGTAATGATAGAAATGAATTACTTTTCAATTACTAGCTTTTTACTACACTACTCTACCATTCTATAACTAATTAAATCAAAACTTTTACGAGGTTAACTTTATGCCACAAATACACAATAAAAAATATGAAGAATTTGCTTATGTCTTGGATTACCGACCAAATAGTCGTTCTTCACTTATCAAAGGAAGAGACGGCACAATCATTCAAGCTATTGGTCTAGATCGACTCACCTTACTTGAATTACTTGGCAATGACGATGAAAAATTTTCAATCTCTGAAAAACTTAGCATTGGAAAAGACGGACGATCCAAAATACTCAGCGTTCTTGGTAAATTATCCTATGATCAATTGACTACCGAATCACGTACTTCTATCCCAGATATACTAGAATTAATTGTAGCCGATAATGAAAGCCATTATGTCAATTATTTTAATAACGCCCATGCTGTGACTCCAAGACTTCATTCTTTGGAAATGATACCTGGTATTGGTAAGACTTTCCTTAGCCAAATTTTGAAAGAACGTGAAAATAGACCATTTACTTCTTTTTCTGATATTAGCGATCGTATAAATCTTAAAGAACCCGCACAATTAGTTGCAAAACGATTGATAGAAGAAATATCCGGAGATGCAAGACTGAATCTATTTATTCGTAATTAGTTTGATGTCTATATATGAAATTAACTAATCGATACGGCCAAAACTTTCTAATTAATGACAATGTTGTTAAAAAATTCATTGATTCCTCCTTAATCACTTCTAACGATTCTGTTTATGAAATTGGAACCGGCCATGGAATTCTTACAAAGAATCTCTGTGAAAAAGCAAAATCTGTAGTTTCTTCTGAAATTGATTCGAATTTGTATAATTTATGTACAAATAAACTCTCACAATATGATAATCTTACATTATTGAACATCGACGGACTGAAATATGCCGGAAAATTTGATATATTTGTTTCTAGTTTGCCATATTCTGAATCTGAACGTTTTATTTATTGGTTAATTAATCAACAATTCAAACGTGCCGTAGTTATATTACAAAAAGAATTTATCGATAAATTATTATCTATTGTAAATCTTAGTAGCTACCGCTCCATTAGCGTTGTTTCACAATATTGTTTTAATATTACTTCTATTGAAATAATTCCTCCCTCGAATTTCCATCCTCCACCTAAAGTGTATTCAACTCTTGCTCTAATACAGCCAAAAAACACCCTTGCCAAATCTGAGATTCTAATGATTAAAAAATTGTTCTCATTTAGACGTAAACAACTCGGTTCAGTCTTAAATAAATTAACTAATAATGAAGATATTATAAATTATTGTAATACTAATATCGATTTATCTAAAAGGATTCATGAATTCACACCAAATATTATTGTGTCTCTGGCACAGCTTATAATTGACGATTCTAAACCATGAGTATATATCAACCATCAGACGACAGTGATTTATTATGTGAATCTATTCTTACCTTTAAGAATAAGAACGTCCTGGAAATTGGAATTGGTTCTGGCATAATCCTACGAACACTTTCCAACCAAAATAACACTGTTATTGGTATTGATATTAATCCTGAATCTTTATCTTTTGTAAGTTCATCTCTGGAAAAACTCAACCTGGCAGATAACGTTGATTTAGTATTAGGCGATGGTCCATCTATGTTTGCCTCGCAAACTTTTGATTTAATAGTTTTCAACCCTCCATATCTTCCCCGTGACGCTTATACTGATATAACTACTGATGGCGGCAATACAGGTCTAGAAATAACCGATAATTGGATTAAACTCTCTTTAAGTTTGATTAAAAAATCCGGTAAAATTCTCTTCCTTCAATCTAATCTTACTCCAATACACGAATATATCGATTTTCTTTCCAAATCTGCTTCTGTTAATATAATTGCAGAAAAGAAACTATTTTTTGAAGAATTATATATTGTTGAAGTTATGCACAACGAATAATTATTTGATTAATAATTATGAATTGTGAAATCTCTATACTATGTCTAATTATAATGATGAAATCTCTATTTGCCTTATTGAGCCACAATATCCCATTAATCTTGGTTATATTGCAAGAATTATGAAGAATTTTGGTTTTAACAAATTATTAATTGTTAATTCAAAAGTCAATATGGAAGAAGCAAGACCTTTTGCATCTCATGCCGTAGATCTTCTAGAAAATGCTAAACATATTGACTTCGACGATTTAAATGACTTTGATTCATTAATTGCTACTACTGCTATAACTAGTCAAAGAGGTTTAAGTCCACGTCAAAGCATTCCCGTTTCAGACATTCGTTCATCCGTAAAAGAAATGGGTAAAAAAATTTGTGTTATATTGGGACGCGATACAACCGGACTCACGAATAAAGAAATGCAATTAATTGATTTTATCATTCATATACCTGCAAACTCTGAATATCCTACATTGAATATCAGTCATGCACTCTCTATACTATTATATGAATTAACAAATTATGAACTTATAGATCGTGATATTGCTAACAAGACCGAAGTCAATAGAACTGTTGAAGCATATTCTGATATAGTAAAAACCCTCGGCCTACCTTCTCACAAAATTACTTTGGTCGAAACTAGCTTTTTTAATATTCTTAAACGTTCAAAACCATCCCCTAGAGAAAATAGTATCTTACTTGGACTTGCTCAAAAAATTAAATTACATCTTGAAAAGAAATTTTAATTCTTTTTTAATAGCCATATCTCTCTTAAAACTTTCTGATCTCCTGATTCTTTCATCACAAATGGCTGTTCATAAAGTCTATTGTCTAAAATAAACCCTGATTCCTTGACCATTTTTCGAAAACTAAATGTAATATAATTGTTATTTCTTGTCTTGATTCTAGGGGTTACTATGGACACTTTTCCATTATTCTTTAAAACCCTAAACATGGCTCTCAATGCCTTCTCATAAATTTTTTTCGATTTTTTCAACACGTCTTCGGCTATTTCATAATCTGGACTGTTCTTAAAACGAGGTAATAAAATTGGTTCTGTAACAATTCCATCGATTGTTGATGTTTCTACACAAGAAAGTTTCTCTGCATTATCTTGTTTTACATATTTCATTTTGTTTCTTAGATTCTGTTCTTTCATTATCCATGATAGATTCTTTTTTGTGCCAAAAACACATTCTTTTCTATTGTCGACTCCAATTACCTTATAACCTTGTATTATTGATTCCATCAAAAAAGTACCTGTTCCACAGAATGGATCAAGAATAGTACTTCCATCTTCTAATCCTAATATGTTCACTAAAATTCTTGCTGTTCTTGGCGACAAACTAATTCTTGAATCTTGATATGGTCTGTTCAAATCTCTGTCAATAAAATCTAATGACTTTATACTAATCTTGCTTTCAGCAATATAGTATTTCTTGTTGCTGTTTCCTACTAGTATATTTACCGCGCCTTTTTTTTCTTTATCTACAGATAATTCTATAAAATTATCTGATTTCATATTGTTTCTGATAAATTTAGTTTTCCTTGAACTCTCTTTTATCAAACCTGCAAAATTGCTTTGTATCTCATCAAATACATCGATGTCTATCATTTCATCTGAATAATAGCTGACATTCCATTGCTGTTTATCTTCCAAATTAATTAATGTTCCATCCTGTTCAATTTCATCGAATATTCTTTCTAATGAATTATTCACGCAAATTATTCCACCAGCTTTGTATATTCCCCCTAGTTTCAATAACTCGCTTGCTTTCTCAACTTCTAAAATAACAAATAGCTCATTATTTTCTATTATTCTAAACTCAATCATAGCCTTTGATAATACGATCTCTAATTCTGCTTGTGATAGATGTCCATTCACTAGTATTACCAAAAATCTATCCATCTTGCATTCCCAATTGTTTAAACACACTTAATTATATCTTTAATCTTGAATATCATATAATGCACGGTGCAAATTATCGGGTTCCAAACGGCATGCCTTTGAGTAAAAAATACGCTCCTGGCACTCCTAATGTAAGGATTGCACGTTTTCAAACAGGCGCTCGTAATTCTGATTATGAAGTAAAAATTCAGTTAGTCGCCAAAGAAAAATGTCAGATTCGTGATAATGCCCTTGAAGCAGCACGAGTTGGCGCTAATAAAAAAATGAACAAAGTTGTTCCTGAAACTAGTTATCAATTATCTGTTAAACTCTACCCTCATACTATTATTAGTGAGAATAAAATGATTGCCGCTGCAGGTGCTGATAGGCTCCAAGAAGGCATGAGACATGCATATGGCAAACCTATGGGTCACGCTGCACGTGTTAATATCGGATCAGTTATTTACGAAATTCGAACGTATGAAAAACATATTCCAGAAGCTAAACGCGCATTAAAAACTGCTTCTTCAAAACTTCCTGGATATACTTCTATTACAGTATCTCCAATTAATCAGTAAATTAAATCAAATCTACTGAAAATCTATCTTCTAAACTCTTTACGATAATCTTAATCTCTTTTTCCCGAGTGTTTAATATCTCGGACAATTCTTCTATATCTGTTACCTCTCTTGAATTTAAGTTTGAATATAATATTCTTCTAGCTAAATCTTCTTTTAACGACTCTCTTATCACTTGATGTGTAATCTCTAATATCATCTGTTTTTCTTTCAGTAGATCTATTTTCTCATCTTCTAATTCTTGCATTCTCTTTGCAAGAATTTCTAGTTTGTGTTTAGCGTTCTTCAAAATACCTGACATCTCTTTGTCCTTTTTAATAGACCCCTCCCTGTTTTCAATCGCTATATTATTTTTCGATCTGATTTTATTTGGACCTTTAATATTCTCCATTTTAATCTCCATGGAATTCCCTGTTATTCCAATACTCAAATAAACTGATCTATTCAATTGAAAATATTTCCTATCCGGCGCAGCTAAACTACTCTTTGCTTTGAATGATTCAATAAGGCCAAAATTCTCTAGTAAAAATAAATGTTTTAGAACTGCTTGTTGACTAACCCCTATCTCTTTTGATAATTGTATAAAATACTTGGGTTCATTAGTCAGCGACTCTAATATTCTTCGCCTAGTATTATTGCCTAAAAGATCCAATAATTTTCCTATTTCTTGATTATTATCACTCATTCAGATTAATTAGGGATTTCTGATATAAAACTCTCCCTATGGAAGTTAGTAACAAATTGTTACTTAGTACTAGTATTATTGATTATGAGTTGATCCTGTTAATTTTTCTGACAAACTAATTGTTTTACATACACTACAAGGATTGCTCGACGAACTATTTCCACATCCCAAACATGTAACTAATTTCTTTGGTTTTAGTTCAATGTTCTCTGTTATGTCTTCCATCGATTTCATTAAACTAAATTTGATTCCCGGATGATTCTTCTCAAGATTATTTACTACGTCTCTTAATTCATTTCTAATATTTTCATTCATGTGTGGACAATCTGTTGATTGGAATGGTAAGTTGTTCTGGAAACTATAAAATGCAATTTCATTTTCATAAATCTCCATAAATGGCTTAATCTTCTTAAATTCAAAGCCCTCTTTTGGCATTGAATACGGTTTTGATTGTTTAATTCTATAAACATCTCCACTTAGTAGATTTATCATAAAAGTTTGCAACATATCATCAAGATTATGACCTGTCGCTATAGTATTTATCCCAATTTTTTTTGCAGCCAATTCAATTCCTCTCCTTCTTAATGGACCACAAATCGAACAAGACGTATTTCTAACATCGTTTCTATTCTCTAAAACATTATCTAGTGTAAATCCAAATAATTCTCTAAATGACATATTAACATGTTCTACATCGTATTTTTCACACGCTTTTATTGCAAGATCAACCGCCTCTTCCCTGTAATCTTTAATTCCTTCGTCAATTGTTATTGCAACTAATTCATATTCATTTTCTCTTTGCATTTTCATTAAAATGTCTAACAATGCAAGACTATCTTTTCCACCTGATACTCCTACTGCTATCTTTTCCCCGTACTTCAACATCTTGTGTTTTTTTATTGTTCTTCTTGTCTTCTCAATAATTGAACTGGAAAAACATTCCGAACATAATCTCTCCCCCGAGTATCTTCTAAAATATACGGGATTTCCAGAACATTTCGTACAAACATTATCCATAATTCTCTATTAACTGTCTCTTCTAAATAGATTTATTCATTGGCATCTATTTATGAATATATGACATCTATAGCGGATATTAATCTAATACTTTTTTTACAATCACTAATTACACTTCTTGCTATACTGGATCCTATTGGAAATATTCCTATCTTCTCCTCTCTAACTAGTAAATTGTCTAAGAAAGAACGTATTGCTACTGTTAATAAATCTGTTATTATTTCTACATTCATATTACTTGGTTTTGGATTCTTCGGTGAATATTTGCTCATATTGCTTGGAATAACTATGAATGATCTTAAACTAATTGGAGGTTTGATCTTGCTTATTTTCTCTATTGATTATGTACTAGGTCGTAATACTAATTATCTAGACAAAAATTCTGAAACTAATCTTGCAGTATTCCCTCTTGCTATTCCAATTCTTGCAGGCCCTGGTAGCATAAGCCTCGTTCTCGTTATGTCTGGCTTATTTCTAAAATTCTTTGTAATAATAATCTCAATTTTTGTATGTTGGTGTAGTATAAGACTCGGTTCAGGCCTGTTGAAATTTTTAGGTAAAGATGGAACTCAAGCAATTTCACGAATCATGGGATTATTGATTGGAGCTGTTGCAATAAAACTTATTCGTGAAGGTATATTCGAATTAATTCAATAGTCTCCGGAATCAAGTTTATCCAATAGTTTAACCATAAGTAACTTATGAAATGTATTATTCTCATCTCAACTTTCTCTACCCTAGAAGATGCAAAAGAAATATCCCATGATGCAATAAATGAAAAATTTGCCGCTTGTGCAAACATTATGCCTGTTAATTCTATTTATTCTTGGAAAAATTCTGTCGAGTCTTCTAATGAATTTCTTGTAATCTTTAAGACAACTAGTTCTAATATTTCTAAATTACGTGATTTCATTTCTGATCGACACGTATACGATATCCCTGAAATTATCGACTTTGAATTAGATAATGTCAATGACTCGTATCTTAATTGGATGATTCAATCTACATTGTAAACTGGATATCTTAATGATGCAATAATTCCTCCGACTGAATCTATTTGTTTACCTGCTTCGGTCGAACTATCTAGTAGATATATCTGACCATTAAATTTTTCAATTCCATCGAGTAATGATATTACTTGATCTTCATCACTTAACTCAAAAACTTTACTTGATATCATTACCTTCTCAATTGCACCCATTTCAGCAACTTTTTTCACATCTTTAAAGCTATAAACTACCTTGTTATCATTTTTAGAGATTCTATTTATTGCATCTTCAGTTGCTAAAGTCGCCGATGATAATTCCGAGTTTTTCATAAACTCCTTAATTGATGGGTGTTTTAAAGCCATGTACACTCCTTCTTGGCCTGCTAGATCTACCCCATCAATAATTGTAATTTTTTTATGAATTTTGTATTTTTTATCCCCTATATAATTTCCAAACGCTCTTTTTACTTCTGTTGGGCCTGTTACAACAATCTTTGTATTATTCGAGTCAATATTTGTTACATTTTTTATTAATTCATCAAAAAATCCATCATATGTCACTTTTGTTTTATATAACTTTCCAGCAAGTCCTGATAAAATATCTGGAAATACTCGTAAATGGGTTCCTGTCACTAGACCTATTCCTGCTTGCCTCCTGTCTAAAGTGATTATTATGTATCTGTCTGATGCCTTAGCTCTCTTTTTTAACAATCCTATTTGAAAATCCTCAAACATCTTCTTTGAAATCACAACTGAATTCCCTAATGTTATGTTCATTGCATGATACGAACCTTTACTTATTGACTCATCAGTCGTTTCTGTTATCTTTCCTGATACTCTGATCCTTTCTAACACTTGATCTATTGAAATTTTCTCTAGCTGCACAGATAATTTTACTGTTATTCTTTCTCCTTTGTCCGGTCTTGTAAATTCTTTCTGATTTTTTATTACTCGTTTTGTATGACTAGTAATTACGTCTCCGATTTTTAGAACTCTCCTTAGTATCCATAAATCTTCTGTACTTTCAGGTGTTACGACAGCTATTGCGGGCTTCTTTCTTAGCCGACTAATTAACATGTTTATCTTATTTGATTGAATGTGATTATCTTTAAAGAAGTTTTATTATTCTTTATGTTTCCTATCCTGTTTGTGATTATTGATTTTATACCACTTGAATTTGCTAACTCAATTAATCTCTCTGTGACAATTCCATCAAATATCAGGTGCTCTGAACCTGAATTATCTTCAAGATTTTTCACTAATTCATTTACAGGCACTTTCAGTACTTCATTAATACTTGAATCATACAGATGTGCTTCTAGACTACCCTCTAATTCTTCTAGAATATCTTTTGCTTTAGTAACAAGTTCTACAGGAATCTCCTCAACTTCAGAATAATTCTTCTGTTCTACTGGGGCTTCATCTCTATTCCCTGAATCATTATCGCGCCTTTGATAGCCGCTGTCGCGCCTCTGATAATTATCGCGCCTTTGATAGCCGCTGTCGCGCCTCTGATAATTATCGCGCCTTTGATAGCCGCTGTCGCGCCTTTGATAGCCGCTTCCATCTTTTGTATTATTGGATTCTTCTGATTTGTTTAGACATTCTAGTAATTCTACTGGAGTGAGGTCTTCTACTTCTTTTCCTCTTGTTGCTCTAGATACTTTTGTTAATTTCACAACACTACTCAATTCTCTTAATATTAAATCTCCTCCTCTATCACCATCAAGAAATGCAGATAGGTTCTTTGTTTTTGCTAATTCTACGATTGTTGGTGGGACACTTGTTCCTTCTACTGCTATAGTATTCTCAATTCCAACTCTCATTAAATTCAATACGTCTGCTCTTCCTTCTACAACGATTATCTCCTTAGAAGTGTTTATAGCAGGACCTGCTGGACATTCATCTTTACCGTATGCCACTACCTTTCCTTTTTGAACAGTTGATTCTGATATATCTTTTAACATATCTTCACCTTCACTAGATGATTTTGAAGCCCAATTTCTAGAAATTTCTTTTGCACGTTCGACAATTGCATTTCTTTTTACTGCTCTGACATCGTCAATTGATAATAGTTTAAATTTTGAACCACAAGGCCCTACTTTATCAATCTGCTCCACTGCTGCAGCAATTAGAGAAACGGTAGATATATCTGTACTCATTGGAATATTAACCGATCCACTGGCTTTGCCATTTTGTGATTCAATTGAGATTTCTATTCTTCCTACTTTCCAGTTCTTTTGAAGCTCATTAAGATTCATTTCTGGTCCAAATAGGCCTTCAGTTTGGCCGAATATTGCACCAATAATGTCTGCTTTATCTACTGCTCCGTCTATCTCAAAACTCAGTTTTGCTAAATATTTTACTATGGTTTCGGGCAATTGAATTAACACCAATTAAATAATACTTTTCGTATATCATAACTAACACCTTAACTAGAAACTACCTTGATATAAAGATTACAATTGAGTTAGCAATATCTCGGCCATATCTCTGACCCTCACTTCTAAACCGAATCTCTCTTCTTGTTTTTTCATTGTACGATATGTGCTCCAAATAGCACCTGAATTCTTAATGAATGTATATGGACTAAGTTTATTGTTCATTTTTAATTTAATTACTTTGTATACGTCAGAATATACTTTGAAATGTTCTTTTACTTCTTTCACATATCCTGGTATATCGTTGATATTTCTATGTAACATCTCAGCACATTGAAGACTAGGGATTATTCCTTCACCAATCAATGGAAATACAGTACCTATTGCCTCTCCAACTCCAACAACATTACCTTGTGTAAATGGCTGACATGCTTCTGGAGATGATAATCTGATTGGCCTTCCTATTTTCTTTATTATTCTTCCACCGTGTTTCTTGTTGAAACTATCTAATTCTTCCATATGTTTTCGGTAATAATCTCCCGCTCCTACATATGCAGTATTCTTCATTAATGGAAAATACCAAAAATATCCGCTTGCTGTACTAAACGGCTTTACATAAAAATCATCATAAGGTAACTTTTCATATTCTACCATGTATTCTACACATGGCACAAGTAGTTGATCAGTAACCTTTGGTAACATCACTCTTTGTAGACTGGTAGCATCAATGACCAGGTCATATTCATCCAATGGAAATGTATTTGGTGTTATTCTCTCTCCATACTTGGCATTCAAACCCTTTGTCAAGTCTAACTCTAATTGATGTTTGTCATACGTAACAAGACCTTTACATCCCACTTTTCTTATCTTTCCCTTTAATTCTAAGTTAATATGATTACCATTAAAAAGCACATAATCATTGAAATCAATATTGATTCGTGCAAAAATTCTTTCCATTTCGCTTTTTGCCGCCCCCCATGCGCAAACAGCATCAAATTCTCCTGCTTTCTGCATTTCAAATCCTTGTACTTCGTGTTCTTTACTTAATGTATGCAATAAATACGAACCTGCTACCCCTAATCCAATTATTGCTATTTTCAAGATAGTTTGAGAATACTCATCTCGGTTTATATGTATAATGTTAAATTGTTATTATAGAGTCGACTTCATAAAGAGATAAAAAGCCATAAACATTTAATCTAATTGATTTGTCCGAAAAAAATAGAAGCGAACTAGAAAAAGCCGCCCAGAAACCTGGAGAAGACGCTCTAAAATTACATCCATTTTATAAAGGTAAAATCGAAACAATGTTGAAATGTTCTATTCGCTCTTTTGATGATTTTGCGATATGGTATTCTCCTGGAGTTGCAGCTCCTTGTAAAGATATTAGTATTAATAAAGAAAAAGTTTTTGAACATACTAACCGGGGAAATTCTGTTGCAATTGTTAGTGATGGCACACGTGTTTTAGGATTAGGTGATATAGGTCCTGAAGCCGGTTTGCCTGTTATGGAAGGCAAAGCTCTACTTTTCAAATATCTAGGTGGAGTTGACGCCGTGCCAATAATGTTGGATACTAAAGATAAAGATGAAATAATTCGATTTTGTAAAGTCATTGCCCCTACATTTGGCGGAATTAATCTTGAGGATATTGAAAGTCCAAAATGTTTTGATATTCTTTCTGAACTTCAACAAACTCTACCTATTCCTGTCTGGCATGACGATCAACAAGGTACTGCACTTGTAGTTATTGCAGGTATGATTAATGCTGCAAAATTTGTCAACAAAAGATTCGATACACTTAAGATTAGTTTAATCGGAAGTGGAGCAGCTAATGTTGCATTAGTCCGACTTCTAGCTAAAGCCGGTGTAGATATTAATAATATTGTTGTAGTTGATAGTCGCGGTATTATTAATCTTAATCGTGAAGATCTCAAGAATAATCCTATAAAATGGAATATTGCTCAAACAACTAATAAATCTCAAACCGCCGGTGGTATAAAAGAGTCTTTACAAGATGTTGATGCATGTATTGCACTGTCTAAACCTGGTCCAGGGGTTATTGAAGGGTCTTGGATTAAAGAAATGTCGGATAGTCCTATTGTCTTTGCATGCGCTAATCCTGTACCTGAAATCTGGCCTTGGGATGCAAAAAATGCAGGAGCTGCGATAGTTGCAACTGGCAGATCTGATTTCCCAAATCAAGTTAATAATTCATTAGGTTTTCCAGGATTATTCAGAGGCGCCCTCGATGTTAGAGCGCTAAAACTTACTGATGGAATGTGTTTGGCAGCCGCATATGAAATTGCTTCTTATGCGGAAAAAACAGGCCTCTCAGAGACTCATATCGTTCCTACGATGGACGCACTTGAATTGTTTGCTCATGAAGCGGCAGCAGTAGCAATGCAAGCTATTGAAGAGGGCGTGGCTCAAATCAAATTAGACAAGTCTGAAGTTTATGAAAATGCCTTAGAAGTCATTACGCGTTCTCGTAATATCACACGTAACCAAATGGATTCAGGATTTATTAAACCTGCACCGTGATTATTTGTTTAATTCGGCAGAAAATAATTTGATAAATTTATTCAGTTTATTATCGGGAATACGAGCTCCACACGCTTTATTGTGACCTCCTCCCATTCCTCCTAGTTCCGGTGTTATCTTAGATACTATCTTTCCCAATTCCGCCCTTGAATCATATCTTGCACGAAATGACATTTCATAATGACCATTTATAGTATTATGTCTATATGCAAATGCTACGGGAACATTTAATTCACCTATAATCATGTTTGCTACCAAACCTATTGTCGGATTACTTGATTCCATACATGCAAAATTCTTGTAAGATTTCGCTTCTTTATTAACCGTCTTCATTATACTCTTCATTCTTTCTGCTTGTTTATTCGCTAGTTCTGGAACATCTTTAATTTCATGCGGAAAACTCAATTCTTGAAATGCATCAACAATCTTATTTCCAAACTGTGGTTTTGCTCCATCATATGCTAATGCATATGCTAACATTGTCGATTCAAGTAATACTAATTGACGATCATAGTTACTAATCAAACTTTTTGCGATTTGTTGATGATCCATATAATCTGTTATTGCTGCATAACAAGCTAATATTGCCGCTTCTTTTGGCACTTTTTTCTTTAATAATTCATATGTTAGTACTCCTGCACATTCTTTTTTAGAATGTATTAATTTCACTTTTGCTTTTAGTATTTTTCTCTTTGTGCTCGGTTTCAAAATATGATGATCTATGTAGGTAAATTTACCTTTTTTTGTTATTCTATTACATTCTTCAATAAATCTCTCTGAAATCGAATCATTCATGCCCAAATCACAAACATACACGTTTGAATTATCTGGAATCTTCTCTAGTGTTTCTATTATCTTATCATAATTTACAAGAAATGTTTTTCCACCATATGCTAATTTCACTATTGACGCGGATGCTATTCCGTCAACATCTTTTCCATGGGAAATACAGTATGTTTTTCTTTCTTCTTTCATTCTTTCCAAAATCCTCTTGTAGTTACATAAACTTTTTCTGCAAAATATATCTTTCTAAATAAGTCCTCTTCATCTGTTTTATTTCTTAATACCCTTGCTGCCGTATCTGGGCCTATTCCATAAGCTGACAGTGTAATTATTGCTTCTTTACCATAATTCTGTATTAATGATGAAACTTTCCATAATTTTCTATAATATATGTTCTCATCACGCGTTAATTTCTTCTTTTTCTGTTTCTTTTTGATAATTTTTCCAATTTCCATATCTGATACGTATGTTCGTGTAACAATTCTTGATCTACATCTTGGACAATTAATATCTACATTCATTAAATTTTTTGGTTTAATCACTGTCTCCCAATTACCACAAGTTAAACACAATAGTCTGTTATTTGTCTCTTCTAATCTCTTTTTTACTAATTCAATAATACTTTTTTCAACAGTTAATGGCAGTGCTGCAAATGTCTTACCATAATCTAATATCGGCCTTGCTATAGCTGAAAACTCTGATACCCTTACATATTTAATTGTAATTATTTCTTGTTTTATTTTCTCCATTATTTCTAATGTATTTTTTAAATCATATTTCTCAAGAATTAATTCTCTCATTATTTCTCTATCTAGTGGCGTATTTTTGAATCTCTCTTTTATAAGACGTGCAGCTCGTTTATCATATTTTGAATCTTTGCTTACAACCCCAAATTTCTTTGCAACATGCCAGGTTTTCCAATTAAGTGGATGAGTTCCTATTACTGCAACTTCTAATATACTCTTAAAATCTATTTCTTGTGTTAGCGTTTCTTTTATGTATTCTTGAGATAATTGACCCTGCGATGATAGTGATATTCTGTACGCATCCGATTTTGAATCTACTAAATAACCATTCTTTGAAGATATTATGGTTGATAGTAGTGTAGATAATGTTTGATTAACTCTAGAACCGAAACATGAATGTATTACCATTGACTTACTTGTAATTGACTGTTCAATTACCAGCATCTTTTCATCTGGAATCATTCCTAAAGTATTTTTTGTATCATCAATAATTTGTTTTTGTTCATCACAAATTCTATTCTCATTATTATTCCCAATTTCTCTTCTCAATATTCCAACTCTCTGTGCAGTTTTATATTCTACGGGTATTAGTTCTCCAATCCAATGAGGCACTCTTGACACCTCTGAGAACATGGGTTCTACATATACTGCCATCTTGTCATCATCAATCGACACTATTCTCCAAGAATTTCCCTTTAGTATGAATGGTTCACCCGGTTCTGCATATTCTCCTACAAATAACTGATCTAATCTTCCTATGATTCTTTTCTTTGAAATATCTATTACCTCAAATTGAACCGAGTCTTGTATTGTTGACAAATTATTATAATAGTATTCATAAATCTTATATCCTCTTCTGATTGTTTTGCCATCAAATCTGACTATCCCTTGATTATTTAACAAATTAATAGACTCGATTATTTCTTCTCTTCCTGTATTTCTAAATGGATGGGCTCTTTTTGTTATCTCAACTACTTTATCTATCTCTATATTTCCATTTTCCATCAACATGCCTGTAATCTGATGGCATAACACATCTAGTGAATTCTCATGAATGCTTATCTCTTCTATATCCTTTTGTTTAACTCTGTCAATCAGCGCTAATGATTCTAATTCGTCATCAATACGATTCGTGAGAATAATTCCGGTCGACGTCTCGCCAGTTCTATGATTACTTCTTCCCATTCTCTGTATTAGTTTAATTGCTTGTCTTGGAGATCCAAATTGCATAACATTATCTATGCTGCCTATGTCTAATCCTAGTTCAAGAGATGACGTACATACCACTAATATCGGTTGTCCGCTTCTCAATCTTGTTTCCGCATCTTCTCTCGCTTCTCTTGATAATGAACCATGATGAATCTCGATTGGGAATTCAGGTTCCTTTGCTTTCAAAATTGAACCTATGGCTTCAGCCTCAACTCTCGTATTAGTAAATAATAATGTTGCTTTATTCGTCTCTCGTAATCTTTTCAGAATAACACGCGCTACTTCAAATAAATCTCCTTTAATGTATTTGATTGCAATATCGTATTCTTTTTTTGTATGATCTAATACCGCAGTTGACTTGTAAGCTTCTCCAGATAGTAGCTGTAATCCGGTGCTCACATTTCCTAACGTCGCTGATAAACCAATTCTTACAATCTTAGTAGGTGTTAATTCTTGTAATCTTTCTAGCGATAGTGTCAAATGCGTTCCTCTTTCATTGCCAATTAATTCATGAAACTCATCGATAATTACATATTTTGTATTTGTCAGTGTCTCCCTTGTAGATTTATTACCAATCATTATACCTAATGTTTCTGGTGTAGTTATCAATACATCTGGGGGTTCTTTGGTCATCTTTTGTTTTTCTGATCTTGTAGTGTCTCCATGTCTAATACTTACTTTTAATCCTTCATCTTCTGCATATTTTATAATTCGTCTAAATATATCTCTATTTAGTGCTTTCAGTGGTGTAATATATACTGCAGATATTTTATTCTTCTTCTTGTGATTAATGCTTCCCATTATTACAGGTATTATTGCAGCTTCTGTTTTTCCTGAACCAGTTGGAGCAATCAGTAAAACATTTTCTTCTTTTACTATTTTAGAATAGGAATTCTTTTGAATATCTGTTAATTTATCAAATCCAATTTTAATATATTTTTCTTCTATAGATTTCTTAAATTCTTGACTAGACATGATAGATATTAGATATCTCTAACATTGCATAAATTCATATCAGTCAGTTTTTGTTGTTAGCTCTGATGCGGTTTTTGACAAATACGCTTGTCTATTTTGAAATCTTTGATTTATTAACTTGATATTCGTAGATAAAAATCATCGCTATCGACAATATAAAAAGTAGAATTAAAAGAGAAGACTGCCAGTTGAAATATTCAGTAATCGACATGTATGATATTACGCTGATTCTACTCATTTAACTTTTACGAGTATTTCAATAATACAGAATTATTATTAGAAAGAAATTACTACCTAATTTTAGTGATGATTGACGCAACGATATTACAATTCTGAACAAATCCGTGCCATTTACGATAAAATGAGCACCAATATTGAGAAATTACGATCTATTAGTTCTACGCCATTGACTCTTTCTGAAAAAATTATTACCGGACATATGAATTATGATTCTATCACAACATACACTACTGGTAAAGACTATATCTTTCTCAAACCTGATCGTGTTGCATTGCAAGACGTTACTGGACAAATGGTTATCTTACAATTCATGCAATCTGGATTAACGGAGGTTTCTATGCCTACTACAGTTCACTGTGATCATCTAATACAAGCCCGTACATCTGCATCTGACGATACTAAACATTCTCTTTATGAAAATAATGAAATCTATCAATTCCTTGAATCATCTTGTCGTAAATACGGCATCGGTTTCTGGAAACCTGGAGCTGGAATAATTCATCAAGTTCTACTTGAAAATTATTCCTTTCCTGGAGGTTTAATGATTGGAACCGATTCACATACTCCTAATGCCGGCGGTTTAGGTATGCTTGCAATCGGCGTTGGTGGAATAGATGCGTCGGAAGTTATGGCTGGTTTCGATTGGGAAGTTCTTCTTCCTAAACGTATAGGCGTACATCTTACAGGAGAACTAAGTGGTTGGTGCTCTGCTAAAGATATAATTCTCTACCTTGCTTCTATTCTTACTGTTTCCGGAGGAACAAATTCTATTATAGAATATTTTGGACCTGGAACAAAATCCATTAGCTGTACTGGTAAATCTACTATTACCAATATGGGTGCTGAATTAGGTGCTACTTCTTCACTATTTCCATTTGACGACTCTATGATAAAATATTTGAAGATTACTAATCGTCAATACATTTCTGATATTGCCGAAAAATATTCGGAGTTACTTTGTTCAGATAGCGACATTGAAAAAAATCCTAATAAATATTTTGATAAAGTTATTGAAATTAATTTATCGGATCTAGAACCCTATGTTGTTGGACCACATACTCCTGATCTTGCCCGACCAATTTCTCAACTCTCTAAAGATGTAATTGATAATGATTATATCGATAATATTGCAGTTGCACTAATTGGCAGTTGCACTAATTCATCTTATGAAGATATGTCTCGTGTTTCTGATATTGCAAAACAAGCACAAAATAATGGAATAACCTCAAAAATTCCACTTTTAGTTACTCCTGGTTCTGAACAAATTCGGGCTACCATTCAAAGAGACGGACAACTTGATAATCTTGAATCTATTGGCGCTACAGTTCTTGCAAACGCTTGCGGACCATGTATTGGTCAATGGAATAGACCTGAAGCCCAAGATCTCAGAAATACTATTGTAACCTCTTTTAATAGGAATTTTCCTGGTAGAAACGACGGAAGTCATGAAACCATGAATTTCATTGCTAGTCCTGAAATTGTAGTTGCGCTATCTCTAAGTGGAAGATTATCGTTTAATCCACTGAAAGATTTTCTGGTAGACGATCAAGGTAATGAATTCAAATTAACTCCTCCTGAATCTACTGACATTCCGAAAAATGGTTTCATTTCACCTGAAAATGTTTTCATACCTCCTAGTTCTAATCCTGAAGTTGATGTTACCATCTCTCCTGACAGCAAAAGATTACAACTCTTAGAACCATTTTCTAGTTGGAATGCAAAAAAGTATTCTAACATTACAATTCTTGCTAAAGTAAATGGAAAATGCACTACTGATCATATATCTCCTGCTGGTTACTGGTTACGTTATAGAGGCCATATTGATAATATTAGTAATAATCTACTACTCGGTGCTTCTAACTCTTTTACTAAAAATATTGGAACTGGAATTAATAATCTAACTAATGACGTTGGTAAATTCGCTGAAATAGCTCGTTCATACAAGTCCCACGATATTCCTTGGTTAATTATTGGCGACCATAATTATGGCGAAGGTAGTAGTCGTGAGCATGCTGCAATGTCTCCTCGACATCTAGGATGTGTTGTCGTTATTGCTAAAAGCTTTGCACGTATTCATGAAACAAACTTAAAGAAACAAGGTGTTCTTGCATTGACCTTTAACGACGAAACAGATTATGATAAAATCAAACAATCTGACAAGATAACTGTTAAAGACCTGGATAATTTTTCTGAGAATAAAACATTAGTTGGAATTATTAATCATGATGATGATACTAGCGAAGAAATTATTTTAATTCATTCATATAGTAATTCCCAAATTGAATGGTTTAAACAAGGTTCTGCGCTGAACGTTTTACGTTCACGGGTCTAATAATTCAGTTTCTGTTAAAGTTAAAAATTCCTTCATCTTCTTTATTAGAAAATCTCTATGCTCTTTACTCGATAAATCTAATTTAAATTCATTCATTACTTTCATCTGCATATCGCTCTCCCATTCCAAAAAACATTCATTACAAACTGATTCTTGAATTTCCACGCCTAAATTCCCCTTAAAATTCATTACTTCGATGGATTCTTTACTCATTTTACACTTCATGCAATCTATCATTATATTATAAAATACCTTATTATCAAAAAAGTCTTGTTGTATATAATTATATATTCTTGAAATACGAAAAGAACTTGTGACTGTTTCTAGGAATAAATTCAAAAAAACACTTGGCTCATTCGCTACTGGCGTTACAATTGTAACTACTTGTCTTAATAATAAGCATCATGGACTTACCGTAAATGCATTTTCCTCTTTATCAATGGACCCCCCACTAGTTCTTATTTGTATAGATAAAAAAACTGAATCTAATAGAATTCTTAAACAAAGTAAAATTTTTGCTATTAACATACTTAATAAAAAACAGAAAAATCTTAGTAAAATATTTTCTGACCAAAATAACAAAAACCGATTTTATGGTGTAAAAACTACAACCAAGATAACCGGTTCTCCAATTATTGTAAATTCTTTGGGTTATATTGATTGTACTGTGGAAAAAATTATTCCTGCAGGCGATCATAATATATTCGTTGGAAAAATCAAAATATTAAATAGTAAAAATCTTGATCCATTAATCTATCACCGTGGCAATTATCTGGTCTAAATCATTATCAAAACGCATTGCTGTATGTGGCAGTAATGTACTTACATCTCAATCTGTTATCAATATTGCAGAAAATCTTGGTTCAGAAATCGGAAAACACCATGGAATTCTTTTGTGCGGTGGTATGGGCGGTGTAATGGAATTTGTTTCTCGTGGAGTAAAAAAATTTAATGGTATTGCTGTAGGGATACTACCAAATGAAAATAAATCTGACGCTAATCCATATACTGATATAATTATTAATACGTCTCTTGGTAAAATAAGAAATTTTTTTGTTGTAAGTATGGCCGATGTTGTAATAGGAATTGCTGGAAGTTGGGGCACTCTGTCTGAACTTTCGATGGCTATGAATCTTAATAAAAAAGTTATTCTTTTAGCGAATACTGGTGGCGTGGTTGATTTATTGATTAATTCTAAATCTCAAATGCCCTCTTGCACTTTTTTTATTGCCAAAGATGCAAACTCTGCAATTAGTGAAGCATTTTCTTCTAATTAATAAAAAAAGTAGTTTACTAGAGCTCGAAATTTAGTGAATATATATATTCGAATAATTGATAATATGTACATGCACTTAATGACTAATCATAAATTCAGTACTTTGATTATTTTGATATTTCTCTCAGTGGTTCTTTTACCTGCATCCTATGCTCAAGCCCCTGCGGTCCTAACAAATTTCACCGTTCTTGATCCAAATGGTAATGACGTCACTGATGAATTTCTTGTTGCAGGTGGTTCTTATACTATTAATTTTGAAATAGAAATTGGTGCTACATTATCTGATAATATTTTATTAACAACCAGTATGGAAAAATTTGGAAATTCTTTTTGGACTCTTAATAATAACTATAAAGGTGTAGATACTTCTATCTGGACTCCTGGTTCTCCATCAATTACATTTCAAGCAGTTGAAGGAACTGCCCAATTTACTTTATATGGAAAAATTCCTGAATCAATAACTGAAAAAGATGTAATTGATATGGATAAAACCGTTCATGCTCTTGAACTTGTCCCTCTACTCGTGATGTCTCTTGATTCTATGGAAATTCTTGACGAACGTACATATACGATTACCGATCAAACAATTATTTCTTATGATGCACTTTTACAATCTAAATTAGAAAAACTAGATTCAATATCTATGGAAGGAAAATATAATTTTCTCGCTCTTGAAATAGTTTCAGAAGCGGAATATCTTACTACTTTTGGATTATACGACGATGCAATACAACTTCTTAACACCATCCCTGATTCAGATTATCCTGCACCACCTAGTACAACTACATTATTTATTATTGCAAGTGCTATACTTGGTATTACAACTATTGCATTTGCTTTATTATTTGTTCGAACTAGATCTTCTAGTTCTTATCTGTCTTCAAGTGTTTCTGAAAAAGCAGACAAATTGGATCTTTTACTAATTAAAGCATCTCGAATCGATAAATCTCTATCTGACGATCTTGAAACAATTAAAAGGGAGCTTAAAGAATTAATATAGTGATTACTTTGCCTTCAGATTATACTAGTTCCATACAAATTGTTGGCCTCGGAGGCACAGGTGCAAATGTAATTGAAACATTTATACAAAATCACGATACTTTACTTCCCCTATTGAAAATCGACGGAATCAAAATTTCACTGCTTGCATTAGATGTTGCAGATCATGATATACGTAGTCTTGATATGGCTTACAAGAATCTATCTGAAAACCTAAAAACCAATGGAATTCCTGCTGATAAAATACATCTTGTAAGTAAAACTATGAAATTCCCTACTCCGGAATCAATGTTTGATTTTATTAAAGCCTATCCAGATTTTCTTGAACGTGAAGGTGCAGTTGTACCTGAACATTATACACCTTGGCTCTCTTCGTCTATGGAAATTCCTCCGCTTGCTGGAGGAGTTGGAAGAAAACGCGCTTTATCTAAAGCGATTTATGGATTGAATTATCATCATCTCAAACTTGTCGACGGTTATATGGATAAATTTAAAGAACAGGTCTTTACGTCTACTATTCAGCCAATTATCTTTTTGGTTTATGGCCTTGGTGGCGGTTCAGGCAGTGGTACTGCATTAGACTTTGCAAGACATCTGAGAAAAAAAATAGGTAGTGGAATACCAATTATTGGATTGGCCATTCTCCCTTGTAGCGGTGACGACCCTCCTGCTAAAGGCGCTTCTTGTTATTCTTCTCTTCTTGAACATGAATATGCTATCGATCGATCTCTAAATCATAATATTGTTAGCGCTTATGGAGAACCATATAAAAATCCGTTTACGGCTTTTCTTATGATGTCTCTTGGTCCTGCTTATAGTAGAACTGGAAGTGTACTTGACGCTCGTAAGTTAGTCGATGAGGCTATAGTTGATATATTGATGAAATCTCTGAATTTTGACTTGGCAGATCTATTCAGTAATATCGGTTCTAATGTAGATTTAGGCGGAAAATGGGTCAATGTAATTTCTACACTGAAAGTTTCTTATCCAGTTGCTGAATTTATTGAACTCACTAAAATATATCTTGATAAATTAGACCGTTTACGTGAACTAAGAAAAGAAAAATTAGAAATTTACTCAGGAAATGAACAATCTAAAGGACTCATCGATGTAATGAATTCATCGTACGATGAATTAAAAGCAGTATATCGAGGCATCTCTATCGAGAAAAATACCTATGATGAATCAAGATTTGAAGAAAACGTTCAAAGCTTCCTTGGAGAGGGGATTTCTATGGAGGCCGAATTACTCATGCATATTCGTGGAGCAGAAACTTCTACACGTACTTTAGTAGGTGACTTGTCCAGATCCGTTTTATCAATAGGATTGGATGCTGCAGATGGCACTGTAGAAGCTAGGATAAGAACTCTATCAGAAGAACTAGTATCCCTTAGTAGTAACTTATCTCAAAATTATAATACTTTACAAGATAAAGTTAAGCAATTAACCGAAGACTTACGCAACACATTGCCTAGTGCTCAAAAACTTACTCCAAGACAAAATCAAATTATTACTGATACTATCAATCTAGTTGAACTTATTGATCAATATCTTACTGGTTTACAATTATATCTTAATATCAGTAATCTTGCGGATAAACTTAATAAAACACTTGACAAATCAGAAAAAACTGAACTACATAAACGAATGAAAATTGCAGTAGAACGAATTAGTAATCCTGAACTTATCATAAACTTTGCACTTCTGTCTTCTTTACTGTCTCCTACTGAAACTGAAGTTAAGACTCTTGATGCACGACTTGGTGATTGCCAAGTTATGAAAAGACTAACAACTGAAAGAACAGAGGAACTAAAAGTTGAAGAAGAAAACCTTACAATTAAAAAACGTAGTCGTGAACAAGAAAAAGTCAGAGTAGGCGGACAAGCAAAGAAAATTAGATTTGGATTTCTAGGTCCAAAAAAGAAGTATATGCAAGGTAAAGCATCAGATCTCGAGCATGAATTAAATATTATAAATTCTCAACTCACTGCGATTACTGAAGAACGTCAAACTATCCAGTCAAAACTTTCTGCATATCAAAATATTGAAAGAAAATTCGAAGTAGCCTCTTCATATAGAAAATTATTAACTGGAGCTTCTATTCTTCAAAATACCTATTACGAGAAAATGAATGAGTCTATGCGAGATCGCGGTTATTATGATCGTGTTGCTGAATTAACTGAAGGCGAACAACTAAAAATTATGCAACGTATACTTCTGGAAGATGAAGCCTCTCTTACACAAGAGAATATGCTCAACGAAATTATTGATAGACAACATCTTAAGGAATATCTCTCTGGAGCCCTTGGTATATTCAGAATTCCTGCTACAATGGGTCTAACTGCTGAATACAGAACTGATTATCTGTGGTTTACTGTAGTAAGTCCTCGTGGTTTATGGGATAAAGACCTGAGTGATGAAGCTAAGACTATGTTATCTGGTTATGTAAAACAAGACGCTTCCAAAAGTATTTACATACGCGAAGTTGATTCAACTGATCCTTGGACTATGAGATTTCTAATTATTGCTGCAAAAGCTAGTGTCAAAGATCTAGAAACATTCAAAGAAATGGATATCCTGTATAATCAAACTACTCGAGGGGAAAGACTCCTATCTCATTCCTATTTGTTAGAACAAGGTGTTCATGTAGCTCCTGGTCATGAACTTAAAAGCACTAAACGGATTGAGGATACCAGTTCATAATTCTCTGATATTTTGGAGATAAAGATTGTCTAAATTAATCAATTCTTCTGTAATTGATAAAGTTGGATTCCGACCATCTTCTGATATCGATAATGCTATTGAACGAGAACACCAATATCGTAAAAATCTAAAAAAGATTCTATTTGCTAGTTCAATCTTCTTATTTAGTCTAATTATTCTATACGTTGTTCCATTATATCCAATTCCTATTGTATTTCTTATTTCAATTCTTTCTGCTTTTATTGGATTCAGGTCAATAACTTCTGGATTTCTAATCTCATTTATTCTGTTTATTCCTGCGTATCTTTATCAAACATCAATACCTTTTTGGTGGTTATTACTTAGTTTCTTCGTTATCGGCGTCTTTATTGCTAAAGCATTAAATGACTCAGATAATATTTTCACTCTAATATTTGGTTTAACTGCTGGAACTTTATTCTTAACTCCATATTATTTTATTTCAATACCTCTTATGCTTGTTTATGCTGTAATTAAAAAAACTAATAACCTCTCAAAAAATATCGGACTTTTATTTTCATTCCTAATTATATTTATTCCATTTAATGCACTTGGATTAGCAGAAACATTATCAATTAATCTCAATACTAGGCCACAGGCAATATATTCTCTTATATCTGATTCTACTATGCCTATGTTCTCACAAATTGTTTATGAAACTAGTCCTAGGTTGTTGTCTTTTAATGAATTTGCTCTTAGTGAATCTCTTTCCGGTTTATTTTCTCTACAAAATAACCTCTTTAATTCATATCTGTTTGTTCTAATCGATAATCTTGTTCTGTTATTTATTCCAATTCTTTTGATTCTGTCTCTTTCTTTTATATCTATTCTAGATAAACTATGGCCGTGGATGGATGAACGTGGTATTGAATTAAGTATATTGCCCAGTTATTCTTATGTAATTACTCTTATTGTTGGCACACTGTTCTTTATTGTTCCTTTACAAGCCATGCAAATTCCTTTTGACTATTCTACTGGTTTTAACTCATCTAATTCATTCAAATCTATTCTTGCCGCGGGTACAATTGGTGTTGCAATATCATTATCCTCTATCAATCTTTCTAGAAGATCAAAAGGTGCCGAACTCACTGAATTAGTTAAAGAACAATGCAATAATTATCTCAATAGTATTGATAATTCTGGTTCACAACTAGAGGAAATTCAGGAAATATGCCCTGGTATTGATATTAGTGATGCAATAACCTCTCTTGGCGAATTCAAAGAAGAACTTTCTATTACTCTTGATGGATTATCCACACTCTCTTATTCAGGACTCAAAGAAAAATCTGAAAAAATTCACGTTTTCTCTGATTCTCAAATGTCTGGAAATGATTCATTACACCTTAAGGTCATCAATTTTCATAATGATCAACTTGATAAATGTCAAGATATTGTAACTAAGCTTGAAAAACTTGGTATTACTAATCTTCCATCTATAAACTCTGACCATTTATCTTATAGTTCTGACATTGCATTTGACGACGTTTTAAATAATCAACGTGAATTAAACGACTATTTTCTGGAAGTATCTCAGAATACTATTCGTGTTGCAGAAAATCTTGTTACTGTTGTACAAAAAGAATTTGATTCTACGCTGGAATTCACTTCTATTTCTATTAGTGAAAACTTCATTCTACAAGGAAAAGGCTCACAAGCTTTAGATGCTCTTCTTATTACAATTGCTTCGCTTCATAAACGCTATAATCCACTAATGCACAAAACTATTACGAATCTTAAACGTTTAATTGAACGTTCATTAAAAATGCACGAATATAATGTAATTCCATTGAATGAATCTCTGGGTCAAACCCCGACCGACATTGAAACTATTGATGTTGCTAAACAGATTCAGATCCATTATGAGCAACTTTCTACCTTTAATGGAATTCTATATCTGCCTGATGTTATGTCTATGTTACAATTTCTTGAAACAGGTACACATACTGTTATTGGCGAATTATTACGATTATTGAGAGAATTTGAAAAACGCAATGACACACGTGTTCCTTTAGATTTTCAATGGGGTAAAGATACACAACTGATTTCTGAAATCGAATCTTCTCTCAGACGACTTGACGATCAGGCACAAACTGATTTGTCAGATAGATTGTCAAATATCGAATATGGCATAAAAATTATTGAAAATGAAGCCACTACGCTCAAGAAATACCTAATTATGAATGAATTTATCTTAAATTATGTTAATATTGAACCATTGATCTCTTCATTAATTAGTATCGAAGGGAAAGTTATTCCTAGGCAATTGCCTGTAAAGAGTAAATACGCGGTACAGTATTTGCACCTATTTTCTTATGGTAAATCCAATGTTACATTCGACACATCTAAAAATACATTATTGAAAAATAAATAACCCTAATTTAACAAACTTACTTTCTTCAAAGAATCTTTCAACAACTCTTGCAATCTATCAGTAGTTTCATCTATTAATTGCTCAATTGTATCATTACTTTCTCTGAGTGTTTTTGTCGAATATTTTGTTTTATCAAATAATTGATCTGAAAAATGCCCATTCACTATTGGAATGTATTTAATTACATTTGCTTTAGATGATTCCTTCTCTTCATCCATATTCATGTTCTCAAAATAATATGATTCAAATATTGCAACCGTAAAGAGATAAAAAAATTGTAAGTTCTCCCAACTTGGTTTCATGACTGAACTAATTTCCCTCCATTCACTATATGGTAAAGGACTTTGTAACGACTCGCCTAATGTTTTTATCAACACTCTGATTGAATTCACTATCGTTAAATCATCTCTACTTTTAATTGACGTTATAATATTTTTTGCATCACCATTGATATTCACTTTATTATTCTCTAATTCTGCTACTATTTCTTTGAAATCTTCCACCTTTCTATCAACTTCATCCCAATTATTGTCTATTGTTTCTTTCATAATTATGAATAACAAACTAATTGCAGTCCATAATTCTAATGAAATATCATAAACATAGGTTGAATAATTTGCTAGATTGATTCTCTGATCCATCTCATCCTTTTTCCCTTCTTCAATATCAAGAATTAATCGATCTATTGTATTATTAATTTTATCACTAATTTCATTCGCCTCAACTGGCGTATCTAAAATAAATTTTACTGTAATGCCTTTTTCTCTATCTGTAATTAAAATTTTCGAATAACCTTCTTTTTCGATTTTGTTTATTGATTCAATTATCGTCTGAAACTCAGTTTCATATTTTTTTGATATTAAACCAACTTTTTTCTGAAATAAAATTTTATTCCCTGTTACCATTAAACGACCTTTTATATTCCTGTTACTCTGTTCCAGTATTACTGATTTATATTCAATATCTTTGTCTTGTCGTTTCATATATCTTACTATTAATTAATAATTAATAGGAATTATGCCTATCTGACCCAATTATTTTTATTCTTTTATATGATATACATTATTATGGCTCGTCCTACATCTAGAAATCTTTCTTACAATTCTTTTATTTTATGCCCTGACGATCACAAGAATGTTCGTGGTTTAGAAGAATGCGCAACTTGTAATCTTCCTTTAATCAATTTTAAAAAAGAACTTTCACTTTTGATCGATAATCTTAATTCGGTTAAAGTCAAAAATCTTCATAAAGTAATTAACTTTGGTATTGGGGATTTTGGCTCACAGACGCTTCTTTCATTTAAAAATTCTATTCATCCTGAACGATTAAATCATTTATTAGTTGATTTTATTGATTCTGAAAAAAATTCTTTTGATTCAACTGAATCTACTTCTATCGATTCTAATTATTATCTAATCGATAAAGATTATGATTCTAATATCAATACTTGGAGTGAATTTGAAAATACCTTTTCTGAATTTGATAAATTTGAAGATAAAATTCGTCGGGTTGGCATTAATAATAATATTGATGAACAGACTGCTATTATTACTGGGTCAATCGGAGAAACACTAGTTTCAGGACTTACCCTTCCCTTAATTAAAAAGATCAAACACATTAATCCTAAATCTTCACGAATAGTTCTTGCTTCCCTCCCATCTAATAATGACACTGATCAAGTACAATTCAATGCGTATTGTGGCATTTCTCGTTTAGTAAAAAATCAAAAGACTTCGGGCGATATGCTTATTGTTTTACAAGGTGATGCACTTAGCAAAATGATTGGAATAGACCGTTCAGGTAAAAAATTAGGATGTGACATCTTAGTTCCAAGAATTCTTAGTTTGTTAACTAGTAATGGACATGCAATAAATAGTCTTGGTAAAATTGCAAAGTCTCTCAAAGTTCTAGCTTTCTCACCGGTCTATGTTTATGGTCGAAGTTATGAAATCTATGACAATTTAAAAAATATACTAGACGACGCAGCATATTTTCCGCTTTCTCCCTTCCAGTACGAATCTATCATATTGAATATTGCTGTTATTCGTGTTCCTGAATCTGTTCTTAATACTGTATCTGCTAAGCGTCTAGAAGATGATTATAATGCATGGAATCGAAAACGTTTTCCTTCCTTGAAAGAATCTCTGATTCAAATCGTTCCTGTTAAAGAGAATTCTGATAGGTTGGACGTATTATTACTTCTTGGAGGTGCTAAATTAGAAAACATAGTTGAAACAGTTAAACCTGGTTATGATCGTTTTAAAGAATATATTAAAGAACTTGATTTGTGGAATGAATTCCAAATTAGTGAAGACGACCTTAAAAAACTTGAGAATGCAATCACTACATACGATCGAAATCTCAATAAGTTGTTAAAATCTAATTAAAATGAATTAGTATTCTTGTTGTTATATTCCGGTAAAATTCTTGCAAACGCTTTTTCTATACTGTATGCTACAACTAGAATCACAGTAAATATAATAGCTATAAAGAATACTATCATAGTGTCTGAACGATAAAGATTGATTTCTACATCTATATCTCTATTTGTGATTCTCTCTGAAATAATTTCTTGCTCTCCTCTATACTCTACAATAAAATCATAGTTTCCTGGAATTAGTCTAGTAAACATTCCTTCGTTACTTGTTTGCGTCCTATTCATAAATTCTCCTATCATGGTGATATCCGCATTTCTAATTATCTGATTGAATGGGTCTCTTAGCTCAAAATTCATACTATAAGAAGCAAAGTATAACGTTATTATATTCTCATTTTGATTCTGCAGGTCATCTATTATGATTGTTATTACTACTCCATCATCAATTATCTCTACTGGAGATTCTATTCCATTAATGATCGCTACAATACTTGATGATTCGGATTCCATCTCTGAAAGTATTCCATCTGAAAATTTTAGTATGATTAATTCATCAATATCTGAATGACTAATTGTTGTTATACGAATTGCATTTAATCTTTTTTGTTCTAAATGTTCTACTACTGACGAAGTTGATAAAATTTCAATCGGTTGATCATCAAACCCTAGTAAGTCGAATTCCGCAATTATGAAATCTTCTCCCAATGCTACCAATTTAAAGTCAGACGAAGTCTTTGAAATTAATGCAGATTTAATTGACTTTGTTTGCGGTTCAAAATTAATTACTCGCATTCCGTTAATTTCAAATTCTTTTCCTAATTCTCCATTGATTCTCATTATTATGTATTCTAAATCTACCCCCTCAGACAACAAAATTAACTTAATTTGCCTATTATTGTTCAAAGGCACATCTTTATCAAGCCATTTGTAATTACTCAATGTTCCATTTGCAATAAAATTCCCATTTGAATCTCTTACTTCTATCTCAACATCTCCATCTACAAATAAGATTGAGCCAAGTCTTGTTGGCGATTCTGTACCTCTATACTCGTCAGATACATCTACATTGCAAATAGTTATACAATCATAAATCATGGCTGCCAATATTCCTCCGTTTTCAGGAATATCTGAATATCTTTGTCTATATGACTTGCCTTCCTCTACATTTATTGGTCTTACAATTTCAGTCTCTATGACATTATTTATGGGATCAATGACCACCCATTGTTCATCTAATTTTGCTTCAATCCATGTATTTATTAAAGCACTAGCTTGGATATCATCTCCAGAAGTCCCCATCACTCCGATTACCGGTCTTACTTCCACATCTATTGATCTTAACAAACTTCCCATTAAAATCTGATAAGTTCTAGAATCACCGCTTATCTTTTCTTCACTATTAATACATCCAATTATGCCAAAATCTTCTATCATCATTGCCGCACTCATTGGAACATCTGTAGATATTTGTATTTTATTTGATACAAATTGCAATATTGCTTTAGCTTTCTGTAATTCTGATTCATCTTCTCCGACTCTTGATTGTTCTAAGATCTCTGATGAACAAATCTTTACTTTCTCATTTGGAATCATCCACTGGTCAATTTGCTGTAAATATTTCGAACTTAGTGCTCTTCCTATATTTGTTATTTCTCTTTTATCATTGATGGTGAAAATCTTAAACTCTTTCTTAAACTTATTGTCCTGACTTCCGGTTTTCTCTAATGTAATGTCTATTGAACCACTACCGGCTTTAGTATAATTCATAGTAATTGCAAATAACTTGCTCTCTCCTGGAGCAAGGTATATTTCTTGTTGATCAGGTCCTATTATTAATCCATTAATGCTTGTCGAAGTTTTTATTATTACATACCCTCCTCTTAGTTCTGTATTCACTAATTTCACCCATGCCTGTGAACCCTCTCCTTCAAATCCATTATCTGGCATTCTTACTGATTCTATATTCACCATTGGAAGCAAATCGTACTGAACCCTAATAGTCAATGGTTCATTAACGGCGATAGTTGTCGGATTAGTAGTCCTTGTTATATCGAAACTGCTTCCTGTTATCGTCCATTGCATGAATCCATATTCGTCAGCTTTCTTTGTTGTTTCAAGTAATAGTTCTGTTCCACTATCTATCCATTGTTCATTAAACGTTGTTATTATATCTGCAATAAAAGACGGTTCAATTATTTTTGTTATTTTATACTGTAGAATGTAATCTGCATAAATTAATTTTGGTCCATCAACTAGTAATTCTATATTCCTGTCGTTTGATTCAATTGAACCACTCCATTTATCAAATCTATACCTAGATTCATCTTCTATCACGATTAGTATCTCGTCAGTATTCAATCCAATTAATGCATTCTCTTTATGCCAACCTGAACCTTCTATGTCTAGTAAACCAATCATACTTCCTAATGGAGTTGACCTGATGTTTATGTAATGTTGCTTATCAAATTCTGCAATCACTGTTAATGGAGCATTAATTTCTATAGTTTTTTCTAAAGTATTCGTCTGATCATTCCATCCCGTAAAAATATACCTTGTTCCTTCTGTTTCATCAATAATGTCCAGTGTAATCTTTACCGTTAATTCACTATTTTCCCTCAAATATTTTGTGACAGGAAGTTGTTCTGGTTGTGTTATTACACCATCAATCACTATTGTTGCTATCCTGCTTCCATCATTTTTACTGTCTGAATCAATTACAATCTCGAATAGTTCTAATATCTGTAACCATGCCGTTGTTGTAGTCTCAGAAGTTAATGACGTTGCTGTAATAACTATCGGTAATTTATCTATAGGTTCTGTTGCCGACGTTGTTGTTACAAGTAAAGAAATTTGTTTTGATTCTCCACTACTCAATGAAACAGAACTTGGTGAAAATTCAACATCCATATTTGGTTTGTCATCTATGTTGGTACTTAATTGTACAGTACCATCAAAACCTCCTATAGACGTCAACACCATATCTATCTTTATAATATCTCCTTGCCAAGTAATGATCTCATTTTGCGATTCACTAATGGATAAAGTAAATTCTGCTTTAGGAATATTGATTCCTATAGATACATCTGCAGTTAATCCACCCGATCTTCCTTTTATTACAATTGTTGTATCACCTGATTGAACATTGTCTGAAACAAATATTGTAACTGTAGTAGATAATGCTCCATTTGCTTCAGGTATGAGACTAACTTCCGAAAATGATACTGTAAATCCCGATACTACATCCTCGTAAGACAGTTCTACTGGTGAACTGAATCCATCTGTAGATGTAATCGTTAATGTTACTGCTTTTGAGTCACCTGCATTAATTTGTTCTTGTGCAGGCGTGATAGACATTACAAAACCACCTTTTACGGGTATCTGTGTTGTAAGTTCACCCGCGACATAATTGGTCTTTACTGCTGAGACTCGAATTGAAAGAGTCTCCTTTGTTCTCGTAGTAAAAGTAGCAGAAACCTTTCCATCAGAACTTGTTGTGAGAGTTGTAAATGTTCCGCCATCCGCAAACGTTCCATTTCCAGCCATTCGGTTGAATGTTACTGATGCGTCATTTACTGGATTACCTGATGCGTCAGTAATGGTAGCTGTTATAAATGTAGGTTGAAAAACAATTGCAGGATTGGGACTAACTTCTAAACCTATTGACAATGGATTTGATTCTATCTTTACTTTGAATGTTACAGTGTGTTGCAAGTCACCAATTTTTGCTACCACGTCAACGAAAACTCCTTCTCCATTTGATTCTGCATTACTATTTACTGTTATTCTTGCCGTTGCAAATGCAGTTCCACCCTCTGGAACATTCACAACATCGTCCACGTATGTTATAGTTGCTCCTGACATAGATGTAGACAATAGTTGAACACTGCCTGAAAATTTTGTATCGAGATTATTGTTTACATCATCTTTTTTAGAACTTATAGTTATTGACACATCCTTTTGCTCGCCAGGTCTAACTGATACTATTGTCGGAGAAGATGTTATCTCAAAATCCGAAATGAATAATGTTATAGTTCTTTGCGCATAATCTGTTGAATTATTACTATTTATTGCCTTGATTGTTATCTGATAGCTACCACTCAATGCTGAAAGCTGCGGTGAAAGAGTTAAAGTAGAATGTAATCCAGTAGTTCCCTGCCAGCCGGTTATTGAAGTTGAAGTGAAAGAATAACTCAATCCACTAGGATTGCCCTCGATCTCAAGAGCCACAGTTCCATTGAATGCAGAATTCTGTTTAGGTAAATCTATTCTAATTGTTTTGTTATTACCTTTAGGAATTGCAATCTCTGTAATTGTAGCTGTATCATCTACTGTCTTTATATTGATATTGAAATTATTGCTATTGTCTACATCTTCAGCAAAAGCAGTAGGAATTAAAAATAAACTAATAACAACCGCTAAACAACAAATTAAGATACTTCTCATTGATATATTTCTACACTATAATTATATTAATTCTTTAATGAAGTCGACGACACTTTCTTTCTTAACAAGTTCTTCTTTACCTGTTTTCATGTCTTTAACTCGATATTTCCCATCTGCAAGTTCATTTTCTCCAATTATTATTGCAATATTTGCATTATTGGCGGCGGCAAACTTTAGACCCCTCTTAATATCTTCATTATCTAATTGCCTATATGTTGTAGGTATGTCATTGTCACGTAATATGTCGATCAAATCATCTGCCCCTTCTTCTAACAATGATATTATTGATATCAAATTATTTGCCTTTTCTTGATTCTCATCTATTGATTCCATTGTTCTTTCTATACCTCCTGCTATTCCTATTGCCGACAAATTATCTGGACCAGAAAAACTCTTAATCAAACGAGTATATTCGCCTCCTCCTGCTATGGAACCAATTTCTTTATTGTTTAAATCCACAATCTCAAACACGTATCCATCATAATAATCCATACCCCTTACTAATCCCAAATCGAATTCTACGTTCTTTATTTTTGATTCAAATAATTTGAAATGACTTTGAATCACGTCAGATATTTCTTCTATATCCTTGTCAATCATTCCTATTTCTTGTAACACTAATGCATATTCTTGTTTCAGTATATTTACATCACTAGATTTAATCTTTCCAAATTTCACTAATATCTTCGCTTTCTCTTCTTCTAATCCAAGTTCAATTGCTTCATCCACTATTTGTTTTTCTGTTTTTTTCTCAATCTTGTCTAGTAATCTCAATATTGTAGTTACTTTTTGTTGTTTATTACTCTCTGGCTGTTCTAACTTGCCATATAATAATGCATTAACAAAACTTTCTGCTAATTCTCTATGCCCCAATCTTATTTTAAAATTTCCTATTCCAATCTTGTCAAATAATGATGTTGAAAACTTGAGCAGTTCTAAAACATGATTCCTTGGATTATCTTTTATAGTATAATAAATTTCTGCATTCCATTGATGGAACCATCTATATCTTCCTTTTTGCGGTTCATCATATCTGAACATGTCTCCAAAAGTACCTACTCTAAATGGCCTTCGTAAATCTTTTTTCCCAGTTATATGACGTGTTATTCCTACAGTTAGATCAAATCTTAAACCTAGATCCCTTCCTTTCTTGTCTTTAAAATGATAGATTTCCTCCTTTATTCCTGGTCCACTCTTTACTTCTAAAGTCGAAAGCATCTCTATTGGAGATGGCATGAATCTTTTAAAACCAAATATTCTACATGTCTCATTGAATGCATTTCTTACCTTCTCAATTTTAGCATATTCATTTTCTTCTATGTCCCTCATTCCTCTTGGTAATCTAAAGCTCAAATTTTATCCTTTTTCCTAGTCTTCTTGTATGATATATATAACACTAAATAACTATTTATTGAAGAGTGAGGGAAATTGCTTATGTCGCAAGAAGATTCCTACGCTAAACCTAATAAAACTCTTGATATGAAAGGACTACTTTGCCCTGAACCGGTTTTTAGAACAAGACAAACTATTAAAGAAATGAACATTGACGAAATTCTCGAAGTATTTGCAGACGACCCAGTAGCTGAAGAAGATATCAAATCATGGATAAATAAGTCAGAAAATGAATTACTTTTCTTTAATAAAGACGATAAATTACTTAAATTTTTAATTCGCAAGGTTAAATAATGTACATCTTGCAATTATCTTAAGATATGTCAAAACACGAAGTTGTTATACGAGTCGGAGGTGCTGCAGGAGATGGTATTGCTTCTACTGGTGAAGCATTTGCAAAAATCTGTTCACGAAGTGGATTACATCTTCTTGCCTATAATAGCTATCAATCAGTTATTCGTGGAGGATTCATATATCTTCAGCTTCGAGCAGGGAGAGATAAGATACTTTCTCATGGAAATAAAGTCGATTTCCTCATTGCTCTAAATCCATTGGAATTCCAACGTAACATTGTCGACGTAGTTTCTGGCGGGGCTGTTTTGTATAATAGTGATAAAATTAAACCTGATCCTGATAAAGTACCGAAGGGTGTAACCCTCTGCCCATTACCTGTCAATGAGATTCTTAAAGATATAGGACGAAATCCTATACTCCAAAATACTGTCGCTCTTAGTTCACTTGTTCAACTACTTGATCTTGACGTTAATGTTATGAATGCCGTTATTCGTGATTATTTTGGCAAAAAGAAACAATCAGTCATGGAAATCAATCTTAAAGTCATCGAAGCAGGTTATGAATATTCCAAATCAAATCTTCCTGATTTCGACTTCGATTTAAATCCTGATTATAATACAAAACGACCGGTGCTTACTGGAAATCAAGCACTTGGATTTGGTTCTATCCTTGCTGGCTGTAAATTCTATTGCGCATATCCTATGACTCCCGCCTCTTCAATTTTGCATTACCTAATTGCCCAATCTAAAAAGTCTGGCATGGTTGTTAAACAAGCTGAAGATGAAATTTCTGTCATTAACATGGCAATTGGTGCTTCTTTTGCAGGCGTTCGTTCTATGGTTGGAACATCTGGTGGCGGTTTTGCACTAATGACCGAAGCTATCGGTCTAGCAGGACAAACTGAAACTCCTATTGTAATTATTAATTCTATGCGTGGCGGTCCTTCTACGGGCCTACCTACCAAAACTGAACAAGGCGATCTGTTTCAAGCTATTGGCGCTTCACAAGGTGATTTTCCTAAAGTTATAATTGCACCATCTACTATTGAGGATTGTTTTTATTCAACAATTGAAGCATTTAATCTAGCCGATCAGTTCCAAATTCCTGTTATTATTCTTTCTGATCTATTTCTGTCCGAACATATGGAATCAATAGGTAATCTTGACTTTAATTCTACTATTGAACGTGGAGAAATTGTAACTTCAAATGATTCTGATAAACTTTATAGACGATTCCAATACACCGATACTGGGGTGTCTCCTCGCGCATTCCCTGGTACTTCTGGTACTGTGTTTCAAGCTTCTAGTGACGAACATGATGATTATGGAAATATAATTAGCGATGTATTCACTGATTCCGAAATACGTATAAAAATTATGCTTAAACGTATGAGAAAAATGAAATTCATCGCGGAACAACTTCCGGCTGCAAAATTAGAAGGACCTGCAGATGCAGATCTTACAATTGTTAGCTGGGGTTCTACTTATAATGTTGTTCATGAGGCGATACAAATTCTTCAAAACAATTCTAAAAGTGTCAATCATCTTCATATTAAATATTTGATTCCTTTACAAAAAGGAATTAAGGAAATTCTTTCTAATAGTAAAGACACTCTTATTATAGAAGCAAATTATACTGGCCAATTGTCTAAATTGATCTCTATGGAAACCGGCTTCCAAATTAATCACACTCTTTTTAAATATGACGGAGAGCCTTTTTATCCCAATCAGATTATAGATAAAGTTGAGGACTTGATTTAGTTGGTAGTTGAACCTGTTAAACTTGAAGCGTATAAATCTGAAATTACTCCTACTTGGTGTCCAGGCTGCGGAGATTTTGCTGTTTTACGTGGTGTACATACTGCTCTTGCTCGTCTAAAAATTAAATCAGAAAATGTTGTTATATCGGCTGGCATAGGATGTTCTTCAAATCTTCCAGGCTTTGTAAATGCTTATGCCTTCCATGGACTTCATGGTCGTTCTCTTCCTATCGCTAATGGTATTAAACTTGCTAATACCGACTTAACTGTTATTGCAACTGGCGGCGATGGCGATGGATATGGAATTGGACTGGGTCATTTTATTCATTCGATGCGTCGAAATATCAATATCACATACATCGTTATGAATAATCAAATTTACGGTTTAACTACTGGCCAAGCTTCACCTACTAGTGAAAGAGGCATGGTTACCAAATCTACTCCTTCTGGTTTATTAGAAGTACCTGTTAATCCTATTGCCCTTGCTCTTATTTCTGGTGCTACATATGTATCAAGAGGTTTCTCTGGTAATCCAGATCACTTGTCTACTACAATAGAAAATGCACTTTCTCACAAAGGATTCTCATTAGTTGACGTCCTTAGTCCTTGTGTTACTTATAATAAAATCCAAACTTATCAATGGTTTCGTGATCGTGTTTATACATTAGAGGATGAAGAACATGATACTAATGATCTAAAACAAGCTATGTCAAAATCTTATGAATGGGAATCAAAGATTCCTATTGGTGTTTTCTATAAAGCTGACAAACCTACTTATGATGCTGACGAACCTGCTTTACAAGACGGCCCATTGGTAAATCAACCACTCGATACAGGTAAACGTATTGCTGAGCAGTTATTAGAAGAATTTACTTAATTACTATTGTCTTGCCGTTAATTTCTTTTCAATTTTATAATAGTCAAAAACATCTACAAAATTTCTTATTGTGCTTGATTTAATCATCTCCATGGAATATTTCCTTTTCTTGTTGTAATTTATTGAAGTCATAATCTGACTATCAAAACCACATGGTCTTATAATCTTAAATTTTTCTAAATCAGTGTCAACATTAAGGCTAAATCCATGATATGTTATCCAATTTCTTACCGATAATCCAATTGACGCTATCTTTTTCTGTTCAATCCAAACTCCTGGTTTCTTTCTTTTTCTTTCTGCTTTAATATCTAATTCACTTAATGTTCTGATTAGACTCTCATGAATTTTCGTAACTAGAGTAGGTACTGAAATCCCCTTTCTTCTTAGGTCAATTATTACATACCCGATTAGCTGCCCTGGTCCGTGATAAGTTGCACTTCCTCCCCTGTCTATCTCTACAATTGGCATTGAATCATCTAGAACATCACCCGGTTTTGTTTGCCTTCCTAGTGTTATTACATGAGGATGTTCAAGTAACAATAATGTATCTGTAACTGAACCATCTAGTCTTTTTTTAACTAGTGTTTTTTGTATATCTAACGCACGTTGATATTCAGTTAATCCTAAATCTATTATATTAAGTCTGTTCATCCTTCATCAGACCCTCTGGTTCCTCTAAAAATTTCCTAATTGAATTCAAAAATCGTGCCACATCTGCACCATCTAATACTCTGTGATCGAACGACAATGACAGGTAAACTCTATCTCTTGCAACTATTTCCCCTTCCCATAATACTACTTTCTTCATAATCTTATTTATTGCTAGTATTGCTACTTCGGGGTAATTTACAATCGGAATAGATGATATTCCTCCAATTGCACCGATGTTTGTAATAGTAAATGTTCCGCCTTGGGTATCTGCTAATTCCAATTTCCCTGTTTTCGCTTGTCTTGATAACTCTTCTATCTCTTTAGCTATTGTAGTAATATCTTTGTCTTGGGCTCTCTTTATTACCGGCACTAGCAAACCTTGCTCTGTATCTGTTGCAATCCCTATATTATAGTCCTTTTTTATTACTATGTCTTCTTTTTCTTCATCTAATGAAGCATTAATTATTGGACTCGATTTCAGCGATCTAATTACTGCTTTAACAAAGAATGGCATATACGTCAATTTTATCTTCTCAGTAGACGTTTCTTTTAATTTATTTTTTAATTCAGTCACATTGGTCATATCAATCTCTTCCATAATCCATGCCTGAACTACTCTATCTGAAGATTCTGATAATCTTTCTGCTATATTTCTTCTTGTTCCCCTGAATGCAATCCTCTCTTCATTGCTTTGTACTTCTAACTTTGAGTATAATTTAACATCTTTTTCAGTTATTCTTCCCTCTTCTTCAGTTCCTACAACTCTGTTAATATCTATCCCCATCTCTTTTGCTAAACGTTTTACAGCAGGTGTTGCAATGATTTTATTACTCTTGTTATTCTCTTTAATTATCTCCTTCTTCTCTACCTCAATTACATCTTCTGAACTCTCTTCAATACCTTTGTTATCTTTCCCATCATCAATTACTACTATTATTTCACCTACTTTCACAATCTTTCCTGCATCAGGTCCAATCTTTGTTATCGTTCCATCTGCCGGCGATGGAAGTTCTACAGTTACTTTCTCTGTAATTATTTCTACAAGCGGTTGATTCTCTTTTACTACGTCTCCCACTTTAACATACCATTTGCTAACTTCTCCTTCTACAATTCCCTCTCCAATATCTGCTAACTTAAAATTATATACCATTTTAATCACTATGAATATTCTACTGTTTGTCTTATTTTTTTACTTACAAATTTTGCATCAGGAAGATATTCTTTTTCCAATGAATAAGGAAATGGAGTGTCTAATCCTGTAGCTCTTTGTATTGGGGCTTCTAAATACTCTAAACAATTCTCAGCAATAAGTGCCGCAATCTCTGCACTCATTCCTAGTGTTTTTGGTGCTTCATGAGCAATCACAGCTCTTCCAGTTTTTTTTACTGATTTAATTATAGTTTTTGAATCTAGTGGCGATAAAGTCCTTAAATCAATCAATTCTACACTTGTTCCTTCTTTTTTGACGATTTCTATTGCTTCTATTGCAGTCTGAATCATCGGACCATAGCTAATTAAAGACACATCACTTCCTTCTTCCACTATTCTTGCCTCTCCAATTGGAATTGTATATGCTTCTTCGGGAACGTCTTCTTTTAGAGCTCTGTAAAATCTCTTTGGCTCGAAGAATATTACTGGATCATCATCTCTGATAGCTGAAATTAATAGTCCCTTTGTTTCATAGGGCGTTGATGGCACAACAACCTTTAGTCCTGACGTATGAACAAAATGCGTTTCTCCACTTTGTGAATGATAAGATGCACCCTTTATTCCTCCTCCATATGGGGCTCTTATTACCATTGGACATGTGTATGCGCCACCCGTTCTATATCTAAATTTAGCCAAGTCGGACACAATTTGATCAAATGCAGGAAATATAAAATCCATAAACTGTATCTCAACGACAGGTTTTAGTCCATACAGTGACATACCTATCGCAGTACCTACAATTCCTGATTCATTTAATGGCGTATCTATTACTCGTTTAGGCCCATATTTGTCATACAATCCTTCAGTTGTTCTAAAAACCCCTCCATTTTTACCAATATCTTCTCCAATGAGTACTATCTTATCATTTTTTTCCATCTCATTATCTAACGCACTTTTAACTGCTTGATTTAATGTCATTTCCATATTCTATTTCACCAGGTTTTTTACAAAGTATTCTCCAGCTTTATATGAACTTCTAACTAGCGGTCCAGATACAACATACTTGAATCCCATGTCTTCAGCAACATCTTTTAACTTAATAAATTCATCTGGATGAACATATTGTTTAATGCTAATGTGAAAATCTGACGGCTGCAGATACTGCCCAATTGTTAATATATCTACTTCCGCTCTTCTTAAATCTCTCATTGCCTCTATCACCTCTGAATACTTTTCTCCAAATCCTAGCATTATTGAAGATTTCGTATAGATATTAGAATCTAATTCTTTCACATTTCTTAAAACTTTCAAAGACCTATCATATGATGCTCTGGCATCTCTTACTAATGGCGTTAATGTTCTTGTCGTTTCAATATTATGAGCAATTACTGTTGGTCTTGCCTTAGCAACAATCGATAAGTTGCCCAAATTTCCTGAGAAATCTGGTATTAAAACTTCGATTAATATATTTTTGTTCTTTTTGTATATCTGATTTACAGTTTCTGCGAAATGTACGGAACCTCCATCACTCAAATCATCCCGATCGACCGAAGTTAATACCACATACTCTAATTCTAATTCTTTTACTGCATTTGCTGTATTTTCGGGCTCAAAAACATCTACAACTCCTTTTGGATTGCCTGATTTAACATGACAAAATCTACACCCTCTCGTACAAATATCCCCTAATAGCATAAATGTTGCTGTTCCTCCATTCCAACATTCATAAATGTTCGGACAATTAGCTTCCTGACAAACTGTATTCAGATTTAATGCCTTGGATGCTTCTCTAACTTTCTTGTAATTTTTTCCTTGTACAAAATTTACTTTAATCCAGTCAGGTTTTTGTAATTTCTGTTTTATTTGATTGTTACTTAAAGCTCTACGTGGCAATCTTAAAATTTTTTCGTCTAATTATTAATAAATCGTTTACTTTCTCTCAATAAAACTTTGGCATTTGTCTAATTTATTTTATTGATTATGCGATTACCATGTCTTTTAGCGCTGTATTTGGCACAACAAATGGAAATACATCTTCGTCAGGATTGATTGGAACATCAATCACTGTTGCTACATCACTATTTAATGCATTCTTTAAAGCTTTTTCAAATTCATTCATTGATTGAGCTCTTATACCTTGTGCTCCATATGCTTCTGCTATTTTTACATAATCAGGAATTCCTTGTAATTCTACGCCGATATATTTCCTATCATAGAATAATCTTTGCCATTGTGCAACCATTCCTAACATTCCATTATTAAATATAACCGTAATTACCGGTAATTTTTCTGTAACTGAAGTTGCCAGTGCAGATTCAGTCATTTGTACACTTCCATCTCCTGCAATATCAATTACTGGTAAGTCTGGTCTTGCGAATTTTGCACCGACTGCTGCAGGTAGTCCCCAACCCATTGTTCCCAGTCCTGTTGAAGTGAAAAATGTCCCTGGTTCTGCAACATCAAAGTGCAATGATGCCCACATCTGATGCTGACCTACTTCAGTAGTTACTAAACATGCTTCGGGTAAAATTTCCCTCATTTTCTTTAATAGTCTTGGCCCTGTTATTTCTCTTGGCGCTGGTAGAGGTTTACTTCTCCATATATCTTTAATTTCATTTACTCTGTTGATCCATTCATATTCTGATTGTCTTTTTTGTGCTTTCTTCCCCATTGCAGATAACAATAATGATAATGTAGTTTTAATATCTCCAATTAAACCAATATCTGCATTTTTATTCTTTCCAATTTCAGATGGATCTATATCTGCATGAATAATTGCCATTTCATTTCCAAATTCATCCCATTTTCCTACCGATCTATCTGAAAATCGTGCTCCTGCAGCTAACAATACATCTGATTCAATTACTAATTTATTTGCCTCAATATGACCATGCATTCCAATTGGACCTAATGATAAATAATGAGTCTCTGAAAAACCACCTTTTCCTTTGAACGTTGATACTACTGGTGAAACTAAAAATTCAGCAACTGCCTGCAACTCTTTAAATGCTCCAGATATAATTACACCGCCTCCTGTCATTATCATTGGTCTTTTTGCATTCAATAGAAGATCGGCTGCTTTGTCTATTGCTTTAAGATCTGCAGTTTGTAGTTGTTGTAGTTTACGAATATTATGTTTAGTCGGGAAATTCATCTTCATCTTCTCAATTTGTGCATTTTTTGGTATGTCGATAAGTACCGGACCAGGTCTTCCTGAAGTCGCAATATGAAATGAATTTTTTACTACTTGTGGAACTTCTGCTGATGTGAGAGGTTGATACGTGTATTTAGTTACAGGAGTTGCAATTCCTATTATGTCACATTCTTGAAATGCATCCTTTCCGATCATATCTGATGCGACTTGTCCAGTTATTGCAATAATGGGCGAAGAATCTGCTGCTGCAGTAGCAATACCTGTAATCAAGTTTGTTGCTCCTGGACCTGAAGTCGCAAAACAAACTCCTGGTTTTCTTGAAGCACGAGCGTAACCATCTGCCATATGCGCTGCATTCTGTTCGTGTCTGACTAACAGGTGACGTATATCACTATCATATAATGAATCATAAATTGGTAGATTTGCACCACCAGGTAATCCGAATATTCCTTCTACTTCTTCATATTCTAAAGCTTTGATTAATGCATCAGCCCCAGTTAATTCATATATATTTTTTAACATAATAATTCACACAAAATTAAGATATTGTCCAATCAGACTTACATATGAGAAAACTTCATAATAGAATTTTCTATATTCATCTTAACTCTCCACTTACAATAACCACTATAATTGGATATAAATATACCGGATACTCAGGTAAAAATTAATAGAATCTTTGCCTTGTGAAAACTTATGATTGAGAAATGTGTATTCTGCGAAATAATTTCTGGCCATAGAAATGCCAATATTGTACTTGAAAATGACTTCTTGATTTCCTTTATGGATAAATACCCTCTTAACCGTGGACATTTGTTAGTTGTTCCAAAAAAACATTATCAATTCTTAACTGATATGAAAGATGATCACGCTGCTAAATTATTCGAAATGGTCAATATGCTTTCTAAACATGTATGGAAAGTAGTTAATGCAGATGGTTTAAACATCAGTCAATCTAATGGCATTGCCGCAAGTCAAGATATTTTTCATGTTCATGTTCATGTTATTCCTAGATTCAATAACGATACTACTGATGATTCTTGGCCTTCTCGAAAAACCTTTACTGAAAAAGAACTTCAAAGTCTAGCTTTTAGTATTAAATCATCAATAAAATCAAAATTTTAATTATTTCTTATCCTAATATTCTTAAGTATCTACTTCTCTAATAAATTTGGATCGAGTTGTCATAACAATCATGATGGGCTGGTATAATTGCCAATCGTCTAGTTTGGTAGGATACCCCCTTGGCATGGGGGAGGTCGAGGGTTCAAATCCCTTCCGGTCCACTATTTATTCTCATATACGCTGATGCCTAATGTCTTCTAAGATTGTGTTATGTTTTTATTAAGCAGAATAATGTTAAATTTCATATGAAGCAACCAATCCAATTAATTTCATCTATATTATTGTTATTCCTATTAATTTCTAGTAGTCTTATCATATCTCTCCCGTTTGTTTATGGAGCTGGAGGTTCCGCAATTTCTAATGCAGTTGAATTAACAACTGGAAAAACTAGTGGAACTTGGACAAGCGGTACTGAATATTATAAAATTAATTTAATTGCAGGACAAACACTTTCTATTAATGTTGATTTAATCTCCGGTATTGATATAAATCTGTATTTGCTTGATCCAGATAGTTCTGATTCAGTAGAAGTTGAACTCGCTTCTTCTGCCAATAATGAAGGAATTGATGAAAATATCCAATTCACTGCTTCTAAATCTGGTTCTTATTTTGTAAAATTAACTGGGAATAGATGGTCTGGTCTGGGAACTTATGACTTGAATGTTTTCATTACTGACTTCGACGTTATATTCTCCGACTGGGGAACACAAACAACTCCTGCCGAGGTAGCTCCTGGAGATCTTGGTAATAATCTACAAATTGTTCTGAGAAACGGAGCAGATTATGATATTACTGACTTGTCTATCGAAATAACTCTTCCTGGCGTACTTACAAATCGAACTGGCGGTAATACTCTGTCTGCTGTATCTACTACTACTGTGTCTGCAGGTACTAATTATCAATTTAATTTTCTTGTAAACATAAATGATCAAGCTTCTATCGGAACTATATCACTTCCATTAACAATCAAGTACCAAACAACTACTGGATTAAATGGTATTTCTATTGATAAAGATATTAATGTCCATGTAAGCGGAAGAAGTTTTCTTAAACTTACTTCCAGTACTCAAATACTTCTACCTGGTGAATCTAACACTGTCGAATTTATTATTCTAAATACAGGTACTGCAAATACCGGCTCTATTGATTTATCTCTAACAATCCCATCTCCGCTCAATCTTCTTGGTTCAGATAATAAATGGCAGTTCTCTTCCTTAAACCCTGACAAACAAACTTCTATCTCGGTCTTACTATTTGCTCCAATCTCCACTGCAAGTAATAACTATCAACTTGCCGCAACTATGGTTTATGATAATACTTTCGGAACTCGAATCACAGAAACACGTACAATTTTCCTTCGTGTTGCTGAAATAACAAACAAAGGAATAGTGGTTGTGGACACTTTCTGGGGAAGTCCAAATAATGAAATATCTGTTGAACCCGGCGATAACAGTGTTAAATTAAATGTAGTAATGCAAAATCGCGATACTGGCCCTATTAGTGGAATTCAAGGTAAACTTCTCTCAAATAATCAATTTTCTGCTTCAAATGGTGTACCTTCGCTTAATGGTTTCTTTGGCTCGACTGTTCCTAGCGGATCAACTTCTTCTGCAGATTTTCTCGTTGACGTTTCTAATAGCATTGAACTTGGTACGTACAATCTTCAATTAGATTTTTCCTATCTAGATAAAGATTCGATACTAAGAACTGAAATCGTCGAATTCTCTGTCATCGTCGATGGAAAAAGTGATATTGAACTAAAAATTAAAAATAATATTCTCACAAGTGGCACTGAAAACAATTTAATCCTCGAGGTATCAAATATCGGAACTGCTCCGGCTTATTCAGTCTCTTTATCTGTATCTTATGGTAGTTCTTCTGGAATACTTGGTACTTCTCTAGAAGACAATACTAGAAAAATTAATCATTTACTCACTAATGAAAAATTATCCTTATCTTTCCCAACATATGTTTCACCAAATGCACAGAAAGGATTGTATCCAATTACTATTGTTGTAGAATATCGTAGTATTAACGGCTTGCAAAAAACCATCTCACAAGAATTTGGTGTCATAGTCAAGGACTGGTCATCTCCACTCTCTATCAATATACCCGATAATGTTTTACAATCTGGTAGAATAACTACTCCTCTGATTAATCTTGCAAATACTGGAGACAATGATATATCTGACATATCTATTGATCTACAGTTTTCTACCGTACAATCTTCCATACTTCCGATATTTCTTAATTCTGGAAGTAATACCTGGAAATTCAACAAACTATCTTCTGGTGATTCACTAACTCTTGATCCCGAGATTTTTGCATCCCTTAGTGCGGCTGATTCATCCAGTATAGTTCAAGTACATATATCGTATATCGACTCTCATGGATTTCCACATGATGAGATTCGTACTGTTGGATTCACTATTCGTGGATCAATTGACCTCACCTACAAATCTGTTAACTTTGATCGTGATATATTGCCTGCTGGATATAACGCAACTATTGTTGGCAATCTTTTAAATCAGGGCAATACTGACGCACAATTTCTTTCAATTTCAATTCTATCTATGGACGGTTTAATATTATCAAGTGGCAGCGTTCAGTATATAGGAGAAGTTGATGCAGATAGTTTAATTCCTTTCAGCTTAAAATTTACTATTGATGAAAATGCTCGCGATGGTACTACTCCTCTCGTTATACAAGTTATGTATGAAGATACTTATGGAAATAAATACTCGAATACTAATAGCTTTGACTTTTTAATCGGAGGGTCCCTTTCTGACTTACAACCAATTATTATCGAGGAAATTTCCCCTACTTCCGCTTTTCTTTCTTCCCCATTTGCAATTATTGGTGTCGGTGCATTTGTAATTCTACTTACTATAATCATTCTTCGACGACGTAGTTCTAAACAACCCTTCTAGGTATTATTGCATTGTCTTCAGTAATATTACAAACTGAATCTCTAAGTAAAATATATTCGGGAGGCGGTATAGGTACTGTCGCACTTGACGATGTAAGTATAAAAATTTACGAAGGTGAATTTATTGCTATTATGGGTCCTTCGGGTAGTGGTAAATCTACTCTACTGAATCTTATTGGCGCTCTTGATTCACCTACTTCTGGTAAAATTCAAGTTGACGGTATTGAAACTACTACTCTTGATTCTGCTGGCCTTGCACTTTTAAGAAATAAAAAAATTGGATTTATTTTTCAATCATTTAATCTCATTTCTCGATTCTCTGCTTTGGGTAATGTAGAACTTCCATTGTCTATTCTCGGTGTAAGTGCTAATCAACGGAAAAAACGCGCATATGAAATGTTGAAGATGGTTGGTTTGGAAGATAGATGGAAAAACAATCCTAATCAACTTAGTGGCGGCCAACAGCAACGTGTTGCAATCGCTCGTGCACTATCTGTAAATCCTCCTATTATTCTTGGCGATGAACCTACTGGTAATCTTGATACTACAACTTCTAAATCTATTATTGATTTATTATATAATCTTAATCAAGATACCCATAAAACTATTATTCTCATCACTCATGACCCTGAAGTTGCTATAAGAGCTTCTCGTGTAATCACCTTCGAAGACGGCCATATAAAAGACGAAGATTATGATATAAAATTAAAGAAGACTATTTGATAATATCTGTGGAAAAATGACAAATCATTGCTTGTATTTGGAAAATTACTCTCTCTACTTCATTATGATGCATTGATTTTAAAATTAATTTGTTAAAAATTATATACATCTATCTATATAGTTTTACTTGATATACGATGTCGGATTTTAATCCTATCACCACAATTCTTGCAATAAGTCTATTGATAGTTACTGCAAAAATATGTGGTTTAATTTTTAAAAGAATGAAACTTCCTGAGGTGATTGGGGAAATACTGGCAGGTGTAATATTTGGACCATTTGCAATTGGTGGACTTATTATTTTAGCCGGTGAGCCATTGTTTACTGGCCCTGTTAATGAAAACTTTGTTTTTGAAACTTTCTTTGAAATTGGTGGCATGATACTTTTGTTTAGTGCTGGACTAGAATTCACGTTTAAACAATTCCGAAAGGCAGGCCTTCCTGCATTTGTAATTGGAACTGCCGGTGTAGTTATTCCTTTTCTCTTAGGTTATTATGGTAGTGTCTATGTTGGTTTTAGTTCTACTGAATCACTTCTTATTGGAGCTGCTCTTACTGCAACTAGTATTGCTATTACTATTAGAACGCTTGAAGAACTTGATCAACTCAAAAATGTTGAATCTCAAATCATGGTCTATGCTGCAGTGGTAGACGATGTACTTGGTTTAACTGTTCTTGGAGTTGTTCTTGCAATTGGAAGCACTGGTGTTATTCCAGGAATCGCAAGTATTCTTTCTACTACTGTCTTTACTCTGTCATTATGGATTGGTTTATTATTGGGTTCAGTTTATTTCTTGCCTAAATTCCTAGATTTTATTGCTTCTCGTACAGGTGATCTGGAATTGACTAAAGATACAGAAAGATTTCCATCATCTCCATCAACTCTTGAAACTTTAACAATTTTTATTATTCTTCTATGGGGTGTAATAGCATATTACATGGGATTATCTCCTATCGTAGGAACTTTTGCTGCAGGTATGGCAATTGCAGGTTCTCAATTTAAACATAAAATTGAAATATTCACTAACCACATTCGAATTATCTTTGCACCAATATTCTTTGCGTATGTAGGAGCTCAAATTAATCTTGCGGAAATTATTGGTATTGATTTATTCGCATTTGTATTGATTCTTACATTGGCTATGGTTGGTAAATTACTTGGCTGTGGGATCCCTGGATATATCTTCTTACGTAATAGAATCCAAGCCCAACGTATAGGTATTGGTATGTCCTCAAGAGGTGAAGTAGGAATAGTAATTGCAGGTATAGGATATTCATCCGGATTAATTGATAGCCATTCCTATGCACTTCTTATGGGTGTGATAATGGTCACCACAATTATTAGTCCAGTTCTTCTCCGCCTAACTCCTGATCCGACTTAAAATTCTTATATTGTTAATATTGTTTTAACAATTAATGAATGACTCTGTAGGAAATAATGCTGTACTTGTACTAGAAGACGGAAGTAAATTTTATGGTAAAGGCTTTGGCAAACCTTCTACAGTAATTGGAGAAGTAGTTTTTAATACTGGAATGGTTGGCTATACAGAATCCTTGACCGATCCGTCATACGGCGGTCAACTCTTATCATTCACTTACCCTTTGATTGGAAATTACGGCGTTCCTGATTATTCAAATCATGACGAATTTTCTCTTCCAGCTCATTTTGAATCCTCAAAGATTCAAACTAATGGCGTTATTATCAATGAACTTTGTGAATCTCCTAGTCATTGGAGTTCTACGCGAACATTCGCTGATTGGCTTAAATCCGAAGAAATCACCGGAATTTGTAATATTGATACTCGCAGCCTAACATTGAAAATAAGAGAATCTGGCGTTATGATGGGTGCTATTATCTACGAACAAGATTCTATAGCTGACCCTGATTCTATTCTAAGTAATGTGAAATCTTATGAAACATATGAATTCTTTAAAAATGTAAGCACTAAAACGCCTAAAACATATGGCACTCATCAAGATAAAGTTGTAATATTGGATTTTGGAGTAAAAAATGGAATCATCAGGAATGTATTGAAAAGAAACTATTCGGCTGTAGTAGTTCCATATAATTATGACTTCAATCAAATTATGGCATATGATCCTAAAGGCATAATTATCAGCAATGGCCCTGGAGATCCACAAAGTTGTAATGAATATCTTGATACAATTAATAAAATCTGCAACTCCTCGATTCCTACTTTGGGTATTTGTTTAGGCCATCAATTAATCTCACTTTCACTAGGCGCATCAACTTATAAATTACAATATGGACATCGAGGACATAATAAATCTTGTAAAGATTTGATTAGCGGTAGAAGTTTTGTTACAAGTCAAAACCATGGTTATGCCGTCGATCTAAATTCCTTACCCAATACTGAATTAGAACCTTGGTTTGTTAATCTTGACGATAATTCTCTCGAGGGCGTTAAACACAATAATGATTCTTGTATTGCTGTACAATTTCATCCTGAAGCGCACCCCGGCCCATACGATACTTCATATGTCTTTGATATATTCTTTGACATGTTTACTGGTGATAAATCCTGACTGATAAAATTAAAAAAGTACTAGTTCTTGGTAGCGGCGCAATAAAAATTGGCGAAGCAGGCGAATTTGATTATTCTGGAAGTCAATGTATGAAAGCTCTTAAAGAAGAAGGTATTGAAACTGTATTAGTTAATCCAAATATTGCTACAATTCAAACTGATTCGCGTATTTGCCCTCACGTATATTCTATTCCTGTTATTCCTGAATTTGTTACTAAAGTAATTGCTAAGGAGCGTCCCGATGCCATTTTATTAAGTTTTGGTGGTCAAACTGCATTAAACTGTGGGATTCAACTTGACAAACAAGGCGTCCTATCTAAATATGATGTTAAAGTCTTGGGTACCAAAATTCACGGAATTGAGATCACTGAAGATAGAGATCTTTTCAAACAAAAGATGACTGAATCAGGTATTGATGTGCCGAAAAGTCGAGCAGTTTATTCTCTAGAAGAAGCCAAAGAATGGGTTCAAGAATTTGGCTATCCTGTTATGATTCGTGCAGCTTATACGTTGGGCGGTAAGGGCGGTGGAGTAGCTCATAATGAATATGAACTTGACGAGATTATCATCAAAGGAATTGCCAATAGCATGACAAAACAAGTGTTAATTGAAGAATATCTTGGAGATTGGAAACAGATTGAATACGAAATAATGCGTGATTCTGATGGAAATTGTGTGGCTGTTTGTAATATGGAAAATGTTCTTGGAATGAAAGTCCACACCGGCGATAATATTGTCGTAGCTCCATCACAAACAATTACTAATCGTGAATATCATAAATTGCGTGAAATCGCAATTAAAGCAGCAACTGCTTGTGAAATTATTGGCGAATGTAATGTACAATTCTCTTTAGATCCTAACTCTGAAGACTATAATGTAATAGAAATAAATGCAAGATTATCACGTTCTTCTGCACTTGCATCAAAAGCAACTGGATATCCTTTAGCTTATCTGGCCGCTAAAGTTGTATTGGGTAAAACTCTTCCTGAACTTTTCAATCAAGTTACTGGTGTAACTACTGCTTGTTTTGAACCATCTCTTGATTATCTTGTGATTAAAATGCCGCGATGGGATCTTAAAAAGTTTGAAAATGTATCAAGAAAAATTGGAACACAAATGAAATCAGTTGGAGAGATCATGTCTATAGGAAGTTCTTTTGAAGAGGCTCTTCAAAAAGCTATTCGTATGGTTGATATAGATAAATTAGGGCTATGTCAACCTGATTCTAATTCTAATCCTGATTCTAATCCTGAAACTCTTGCAGATAATTTAGTTCACTTCACTGATGAAATTCTATTTCATATAGTTGAATCTTTACGTTCAAACATTACGCCTGAAGAAATATCAAGAATATCTACTATAGACAAATGGTATGTTAATAAAATCAAAAATGTTGTTGATATTGAACGTAAATTATTACAAAATCCCGATTTAAATGATAAATCACTTCTTCTTGAGGCTAAGAAAAAAGGGTTTTCAGATAAACAATTATCTCTTTATCTCAATAAAGATGAATCTGAAGTCCGCAAAATACGAATAAATCATGATATCTTGCCCAGAACCAAACAAATTGACACACTTGCAGCTGAATGGCCTGCGCAAACAAATTATCTGTATATGACCTATGACGGTTCTCTTGACGACGTTAAACCTTCTAATAAGAAAAAACTTATCGTTCTAGGTGCTGGTACATACAGAATCGGCAGCTCAGTTGAATTCGATTGGTCTACAATGAATATGGTGTGGGCATTAAAGGAACGCGGTTATGATATTATAGTTGTAAATTGCAATCCTGAAACTGTTTCTACTGATTATGACATGAGCGATACCCTATATTTCGAAGAAATTACACTTGAAAGAATTCTTGATATTTATGATAAAGAAAAACCAGATGGTCTTGTTGCATGTGTTGGCGGGCAAGCTGCAAATAACCTTGTTAATCAATTAAATAATTGTGATGTTAAATTGTTTGGAACTTCTAGTTCTAACATCGACCGTGCAGAAAATCGTGAAAAATTTAGCGCCTTATTAGATAAAATTGGTGTCTCTCAACCATCTTGGCAAACATTCACTTCTTTAGATAGCGCATATAAATTTGCTACTGAACAAAAATATCCTCTTCTAGTAAGACCTTCTTATGTTCTTAGTGGCGCAGCAATGAGAGTAATTTGGACTGACGACAATCTTAAAACATTTCTTGAAGATGCTGCAAAAGTTAATGCTGATTATCCTGTAGTAGTCAGTAAATTTATTGAAAATGCCCGAGAAATTGAAGTAGACGCAGTATCTGATGGAACTCACGTCTTTATTGGGGCTATCATTGAACATATAGAAAAAGCAGGCATCCATTCTGGCGATGCAATAATGACTATTCCACCTCGAACTTTAGACCCTAGTGAAGAAGCACTGATTATTGATTATACAAATAAAATTGCGACGCAACTACAAATTAAAGGACCATTCAATACGCAATTCATTGTTAAAGATGGGTCTGTTTCAGTTATCGAATGTAATCTACGATCTTCTAGATCTATGCCATTTGTGTCAAAATATAGCGGTGTGAATCTTATGCAAATGTCTGCTGATGTATTATTGGGAAAAGAGATTTCCTCAGATTCCCATAATTATAGAAATATTCAATCTGTTGGAGTAAAAGTTCCTCAGTTCTCTTTTATGCAGTTAGATGGCGCCGATCCTAATCTTGGAGTTGAAATGCAATCTACTGGCGAAGTTGCATGTTTTGGTAAAAACTTTTATGACGCTTTTCTTAAATCACTAATCTCTGCTGGTTATAATATACCGCGTAAAAACGGTAGTATACTTGTAAGTATTGGCGGCGATGAGAAAAAACAAAAACTCTTACCTATAATTAAAAAATTCTCTGAACTTGGTTTTAAGACATTTGCTACTGAACACACTGCTGATTTTCTTGACTCTAATAATATTGATTCTATTGCACTCTATAAAATTGGAGAATACGAAAGGAAACCTAATTTAGAAGATTATCTACTTAAACGTGAATTCGATCTAATCATCAACATTCCTATGATTAAATCTTCCAATAATGCTGATTCTATAATAGAAGATGAATATCTTATACGCAGAAAAGCGGTTGAATTGGGAATTCCTGTAATCACAACCATTGAGTTAGCTGAAGTTTTTGTCGATGGTCTTGATTGGCTCAGTAATAATACACTCACTATTACGGAAACTGCTAAACAATAAATTTTTATTCTAAACTAAATTTTTCTTTAATAATTGGTATTATCTCTCTCAAATCCTTTTTCTCTACAGCAGAATCTGACTTTTCCTTAATTATTTCTGTTCCATTGAACGAAATCCTCAATCCCGCTAAATCAAATAATTTGATATCATTTGCACCATCTACAGTTATTACTATCTCATCTTTTTGTTTATTCATTATGTCTAAAGTGTTTCTAATTGGTATTGTTTTATCAGATCCCACGTTTATCTCTACTCCTTGTAATTTCTTCTCTTCAAAAATTAATCTATTTGAAAAAGCATAATCTATTTGCAATTCTTCTTTAATTCTGTCAATTAAGATATCTGGACCACCCGACACAGTTATAGTTTTGAATCCTAACTGCCGTAATTCATTAAATGTTTCTTTTGCACCATTCATAATCGGCATATTATCTGACACTTTCATACAATCTTCATATGACACACCTTTTAATTCATTAATTCTGTCAATCAGACCTTTTTCCCATTCTATCTCACCGCTTATGCCTTTTTTTGTTATCTTCCAGATCTCCTCTTCCTTTCCTACAATTTTCGCTAATTCTGGTAAAAATTCACCATCAATCAAAACGCCTTCTGTATCAAATATCGCTAACAATAAATATCCTCTTAATTCACAATTTATTAAATTGTGTTAACTAATAAACCTGTAGAAAATATTATACGTATCTTTTTAATTCAGAATTGCTCTCTGCAAGATTCTTTAATAAAACTGCACTAGTCTTATCAATTAAACTCATTCCTTTTCCTGAAATAATTCTTCCTTGTGTTTCCTTCTTTTCAATATAACCTGCTGATTCTAATTGCTGTAATGGTTTTCTGATTGCTGATTGACCTGCTTTTCGTTGATGTCTTTTTGCAAATTTAATATTCTTCTTGCCACCATAAAAATCTTGTAAGTCTGATAACCCTATCGGACCATGTAAGTAAACTTTTCTTAATAAAGAAGCACATCTTTGATACCACCAATCATCACTCTGTGGCGGTCTTTCCGCATGTGATCCTGTTTTTACAAAATTTGACCATTCTGGCGGCGTGACAATATTCTCATCTTTTAGCATTGAAGCTAATGTTTCTATTAAGAGATCCGCTGGTACTTCATTAACGTTTGTCAAATTCAGATTCACAATAATTTATATCATATATAGGTTTGACTCTTGTTTATCATTTTTCTATATGTAAACCCACAACATAGACAAGTAATATTTACTGATTTTCTTATCTTTGAAAGTCTTATTCGAGAATTAAATCCAGGTACAATGAACCGTTTACATTTATGACAGAACAACATTCTCTGAGAAAATCCATTCTTTATATTGAATTTCTTTGAGAATTCTCTTGCTTGCCTTGCTTGTATCTCAGCAAGATTGCGATTATCTCTTAATGATTTCTCTACTTCTATGGCTAGCTGACCTACCCTATTTTCTGCTATTTGCCGCTTTTTCTTCTTAATATTCATTTAATCTACAAAACCTATTTAACAATACAAATTTTTTATATATTGTGGACTATATTACTATTATTCTCACTGAATCCGCATTGGAAATACTTCCAGACGAATTATCAAACAATTCTAAATCAAAAATTAATACTCATACGTTTCTAGATAAGAGTTACCATTCACACTTGATGGACCGGCTAGATAATGTTGACAAAAGAGGAAGACCTGACATCACCCATATGAGTTCAATGGCAATAACTTCTACTCCTTTATACTTGGAAAAGAAAATGAAATTCTATATCCATACGATTTCTGATTATGTACTTGATATTGAATTAGGAGTTCGTTTACCAAAATCATATCATCGGTTTATCGGCCTTTTCGAAAAATTATTTCTTAATTATTCAAAAAATGGCAATGATGATTCATTAATTAAAATACAAAAATCATCTTTTAACAAACTTATTGATTCAATTGACCCAGATCATGTTGTTGGTCTGTCCAAACATGGTAAAATACTGACCTCCAATTATGTATCTGATAAAATAATCAATTCAAATCGCCCAACTATATTGATAGGCGGATTCTCACATGGAACATTCTCTAATAATATTCTTAACTCAGTCGATGATTTAATCTCTCTTGGAAATCATAATCTCGAATCCCATACCGCATGTTCCAGAATTATATACGAAATTGAGAAATCTAATATCAATATATCCTAAATATTTTTTATCTACTACTATCTCTTAGAATCTAGCGGTTGTCGTCCAGTCCTTTAATTAGGGGAAAATCTGGTCTAGGACACGGGGTTTCCAACTCCGTAACACGGGTTCAAATCCCGTCGACCGCATTATCTATTACTGAAATATTGATAAATTGCAAACATTATATTCTATAATATTGAAATTTATTTACTGCCGAGGTAGCTCAGCCTGGGAGAGATTGTAAAACTCCAGCACTCCGCTGAAGCCGGAGCTGTCGCTGGTTCAAATCCGGCTCTCGGCATTTCTAATTAGTTATATATTACTTTTTTAATTCTATTCTGTGAATCGAGAGATTTTTTCTGATCAAATCGATCTTCTTGTACTTGATTTAGATGGAACAGTATTTGGAACATCTAGACTATTATTAGAAGAAATTGAAAAAATTCGTAATCTTGTAGATAGTGGGGTCCGTGTAATTATTTCTAGTGGACGAACATTACATTATGTTCTTGGAATCGCCAGATGCTTGGGAATTGACGATGTTGTTATCTGCGAAGAAGGAACTGTTACTTATGATTGTCGCACTCATGAATTAACTCTATTGGGAGAACAAAAGGATTTGATATTACTTAAAAATAATCTGTCTTCTTGGCTCCCTTTCTGCATCATTCCAAAAGAAGCACATCACGACAAAAATGTAATTATTGCTCTTGATCGAGAACCTAGAATTAATGTCGACGATTTTCTTAATGAGGTTTCTGATGTTTTGTCTAAAAAAAACCTTGATTTGAATATTACTCGTTCTGACGAAATGATTAATCTTATGCCTCCGAATATCAGTAAAGGATTTGCCTTGAAAAAAATATTAAAATCTGAAAAAATTAACCCACATTCAGTTGTTGCTATTGGAGATTCTCTAAATGATTTATCCGTATTTGACGTTGTTCGATATCCTATTGCCGTATCTAATTCCCATGATCTGGTCAAAGAAAAATCAGTTTACACATCAGATAAAACAAATGGCGATTGTGTTTGCGAAGTTATTGACTTGATTATTTCAAATAATATGAAATATTGATTAACCTACTGAGAACCACTTTTATTTTATTGCATACATACACTGATTATGGATATTGAGTCATGGAACTCAGATTGGGGAAAATTAAATGAATCTAATATGAGAAAAAGATTGGAGGATGAAGGATTTAGCGTAATTACTTATACCTATAGTCCTGGTACATATTTCTCCGAACATTCGCATACAATTGATAAAAAAGACACTGTACTTTCTGGTAAATTCAAGATGACTGCTCTTGGAAAAAAATTTATTTTAGGTCCTGGTGATATGTTACTTGTTCCTGCTGGAACTTTACATACTGCTGAAGTTATTGGCGGTGACCCTGTAATCAGTTTAGATGCAACAAAATACTAAAAAATTAGATCTTTTTTATTCCAATTATGAAACCTATGATGAAAGGAACTGCTATTTCTAATTGTATTATGATTGTTTCCCATACCGACAAAGCAACACCTACCGCCTGTCCGAAAATATACTCTGATATGTAATTCAAAATAGGTATTGTATCTGCATATCCTGTAGCAGGCACGACAAAAAATATCAGACCTACGAGTACTACGAGAATTTTTGCAACACGTTTGAAAAGGTAGGCTGATGCTATACCACCCATTAATGAATAACCCATAATTGTAATAATCGATGATATTTCCGACATTCCTTTTATTATGTTATTGATGAAGATAAATTTTTAATGTATTTGACGCCGTGAGCGGGATTTGACCCGCGATTCCTTGCGGAGACAGGATATTTGCAGAATAGCAATCCTGCGCCTTACCAGGCTAGGCAACCACGGCATAAGAAATGTCGGCATTGCCATTATTAACGTTTAAAAAAAATTGAAAAAAATATATATAAACTAATTAGAATCTTCCTATTCTGAAAACTCTTATTCCTGCTATACCTATCCAAAGACCAAGAATTACTGCTTCTATAAATTCAGGAATAGCTACTCCTTCAGGATAAATTGTACCTATCGGCGTTCCCAATATTCCAAGAATTGCACCTCCAATTACTACCAATGAAACTATTCCCGATCCAATTGAAAATATCGCAAAATTCTTATCCCTAGCACGTCTTTCCACTCCAATCATGATTAACCCGATTGGCATAAAAATAAAGTAAATTAATGCTACAACTAAATGGATCGTACCTGAAACACTGTATGGAAATACTCCCACTAATGCCAGGTTTATTCCACCGATAAATATTAGAGAGTATGCTATCTTACTCATTAAATTATCTGGAATAGTTTTTCTGGTCGAAGAAATGAAAATTGCTATTAAAAGTCCTGCTGTAACCATTCCTCCATTGAATATCCATATTGCTACTTGTGTACCGCCTTCTTGTACAACACCCAAGTCACTTAGTGCATGTGTTGACCACTCAAACCAAGGCGAGAAATAAATGGAAACTAATACTGCTAAAATTCCGATTATTGGACTAGATATACCTACTAATCCAAACTTTTTTACTTTGATATTTTCCGCCATTGTTATAATGTATATGCGCATAAAGACGTTTAAGATTAATGGCAACAGCACCAATGGGATTCATGTGATTCCCAGGTCCTTTTCCAATCCTACAAAGTCATTCACGTAGACGTGAAAGCGCAACCACCCCACTATACGGATGCTCCCTCCCGGACCTGTCCGGTTTCAGTAGTTGAAGAATCACTATTTCCTTCGAAATAGCTATCTCTTGTGACCACCAATCACGGCGTGATTTCATTCAAGCAAGATGGCAGGTACCTGAAAATTATACTTTAACCACTGGTTACTGGCGCTGCGTATAGCCGGTTTCAGCGAGGAGGACGGCTATCCCTCCGACCCTACCTGTTGCCATTGTTGTAATTATTTTCATGATATATAGATGACTTGTTATCTTGATATTCTACTGCTTTTCCGCTGCGCATAAATTGCAAAAACCACTATCAAAAATACCGCGATGTACGCAAATGTAATTTGATTATCAGTTCTTAAATTACTATTTTTGATTTCAGATACGAAAAATACGTCATCGGGCACATTATCAATTCCTGTATTCCTTTCAATAACATCTGATAATCTAGTGTTTGAAATATCTTCTCTTAAACCTTCCAAGTCAGGGTCGTTCAAATAGAATAAACGATCTCCATCTCTTATTCTTTCAAATTGTTCTTTAATTATGTAATATCCAGTTTCTCCTAGTGTTGAATCCTTCACATGTTCCTCCGCTAATATTCCAATAATTGGATCTAATTCATCAACATTTCTATAAGTCTGACTTAATCGTCTAATTACTTCTTGATCTGAATTTATCTCATTAAATCCAGTTACAGGCATCAATCCGATTTCTTTTCGTACTGAGTTGTAATCTGGTATTCCGTGATCTCTTGCTCTTATGATGTCTAATACACATAAATCTAAACCTCCCCTTTGAGGTTCGCCAAATAAAAAGTTCCTTATACTATTGTGGTAATATACGTCATTCGCTTGTTGCTTTGTTACAACCACGCCATTTATTATTGAATCAATTCCGTGTTTCTGAATAATTGACGGATTGAAAAATCCATCTTCCATTGCAACCATTTGATTTATGCCTGTTTCATTGACTAGAACGAATTGTTTTCCTATTTGACTGTGTCCAATTCTAAATGCTACAACAGAAAATAAATGCGATATTTGCGGATTCACTGATTTATCATATGCGTTATATGGTTCTAGTTCAATCCCTAGTGATGGAATGAATTCATTATATGTTATTGATTGGATTATTGCTGTGTTTATCTTTCTTGCTATTTGAAATACCTCTTCATCACTAAATTCGGGATTGTCGTTAAATATTTCTTCGGCAATGCGATTATGTTCTCTTACAAACAACGTATTGACTGCTGTAAGTGCAATATTCTCATTTGCTCTTATATCGCCTGAAAAGAAAGCCAAACCTCTTACTCGTTGTACTTCTATTGAATTCGCAGGGGCTAACTGTAATAAATCTCCATTTTCGTGCTCTGTTGTAATTAATTTACCTCCTTCAAATGTCCTTAATTCGTTTGCACGGTTTTCCGAAGTTCCATATATTACACTCCCATCCAACCAAGGTGTAACTATGTTTATCTGCTCACGATTATTATCTATCGCAAATCCTGTTCTTACATCATATAGGCTCCGAAATACTGACATCATTGTTTGGTTTTCTCGATAATATGGATCACCTTCTGGTGCAATAATCTGAATTCTTTCTAAACTTCGTAATCTTGGATCAAAAACTGCCGTAGGCGTAAAATCTATGTCATGAGAGATAAATTGACCCCATACCCAATTCATATCTGATAAATTCCTTTCATCAATAATATCTAAGTCTGGTTGTTGATCACATACTGTATTGCTTATGACTCTCGCATTCGGACTGCCTTTATTTGATAATTCTGACATTCCATCTGAATAAGCTTGATTAACTAATCTTCGAAGAGTCAAATTTGCTTCTCCCCAATTCATATTCTCTTTGTTGTTATTATGACCACTGAAAGTATATGCATCTGATACAATAACTCCTTGATACTGACCTAATGCAACTGACGGAAATAATATCAACAAACTCATTATTAATATTACTAATCTTTTCATTTTTTATGATTATTTCGGTAATGATTTTGCTAATTTTTCTAATTTCTTCACAGTTACTGAACCGGTATCCAATTCTCCAGTAAAAGTAAATCTTGGACCGAATATTGCATAATTGATCGGCGCCTCGTTTTCATCAAAGTATGCCGTATATGAAAATGACTTTCCATCTACTGCAACAATCTCTGATGTGAATGCCTCTGGTTCTATTCTAGAACCATATATGTTTCCTCCAGCAGCAGCTTCAGTAAAACAATCCCCTACATCACTTTCTAAAATGCATGTTGAGTTTTCAGATTCTTCAATTGATTTAACGTGTAAACTCGTTGTAGACATCAACATAAAGAAAGTATTCTTCTCGATTTCTACTTCACCCATTTGATAGGTGGGCATTATGAATGCTTCAGGATTATTATCTACTCGACAGATTGCATTTTTCTGGTCAAAATAGAATGTCTCATCCATTCTTACCGTTGGTTGTTTATCAACTGTATTTAACATGCTCTTAATATTGCTTCCACCACCAAATATTGCCCATCTTTGAAGATCCTCTAATCTGTCATTCAAATTAGCAACATCCGTTTGTAATTTAGAATTTGTTTCTTTTTCTGCAGAAAGATTATTATTAGAATTTATAAATCCTAATCCGCCTATTCCTAATCCGACCGCAGCTCCTCCTATATATTTTATAAAATCTCTTCTATTCTGTTTGTCTGATTGAATGTTTGTCATAGTTTATTTCATAAACGGCTTATTTATATATATAACGGCATTATAAACAAAAATATTTCTATTTCAACATCGACCATATCAGGGCCTTATGCATATGCAATTTATTCTCAACTTGTTGCCAAATCACTGAATTATTTCCATCAATTACTTTTTTTGATACTTCCTCACCACGTACTGCAGGTAAACAATGCATAAAGATTGCATCATCCTTTGCATTAGACATTGTCTTCTCTGTAACTCTATACTTTGGAAGAAAAACCTTTTTCTTACTCTCTTTATTCTTATCCCCCATTGAAATTATTTTATCAGTGACTACAACATCTGAATCTTTTACAGCTTTAATTGGATCTGTCATTATTGAAAATGTAGAATTATTCTCGGCCATTATCTCATCTACAACTTTCAATACTTCCTTCTTCGGCGAATACTTGTTAGGACATGCCAATGAAAAATCAGCACCTAGTTTTAATGCCGCAAACATAAAGTCATTCAATACATTATTACTATCTCCAATCCATGTTATTTTCAAATTACGTAATGTTTTCTTCTCTTCAATTATAGTCTGAATATCCGATAATGCTTGACATGGGTGATTAGTATTTGATAATGCATTAATTACTGGAATTGAAGAATTATCGATAAATTCCTGTATATCTGAATTATTGTATGTACGAATCGCTACAATATCTACATATTTTGAAAGTGTTTTAGCTGTATCTTTCATTAATTCTCCTCTTGATATCTGTAAATCTGACTCACTTAGAAATATGGAATTACCTCCTAATTCCGTCATTGCAACTTCAAAACTTAATCTAGTTCTCGTTGATGGTTTCTGAAAAATTAATGCTAAAGTTTTATTTTTAATTTTATACGATGCACGAATATTAGCTGAATTGCCATTTTTCTTAAATTTTCTTGCAATTTTTACCATTTGCAATATCTCTTTATCCTGCAATTCACTTATGGAAATTAAGTTCTTCATATTCTTTACATACCCTTATTGAAATATCCCTGATAGAAATCTCTCTTCATTGAATTTCTCAAGGTCTTTATACTCTTGTCCAGTCCCTATATATATTATTGGTTTTGACGATTCACTCAATATTGATAATATTGCCCCGCCTTTGACATCTGCATCAACTTTTGTTAATATCGAACCATTAAACTCGGTAAATTTGAAGAATTCTTGCGCCTGTGAAACTAAATCATTTCCTGCAAGTGAATCTCCTATGAATATGGTGAAATCAGGATTTACTACATTTTTAATTTTTAATACCTCTTGCATTAGGTTGCTGTTTGTCTGAACGCGTCCTGAAGTATCGATTATTACTGCATCTATGTTGTGCGTTTTTGAATACTCGACTCCGTCTCTTGCTACTGCAGCTGGGTCAGATCCATATTTTTGCGATATTAATTTTAAATTAAGTCTATCTGCATGTTCTTTAATCTGTTCTATTGCACCTGATCTGAATGTATCTCCTGCAACTATTACAGTGGAAATATTATTCTCTTTTAATAAATACCCAATTTTTGCTACCGTTGTAGTTTTTCCTGATCCATTTATACCAACAACCAATATTTTAAATGGATTGTCTTTATTTGTTTTTATTAAATTAATTAAATCTACATCTTCTACTTTATCAAATATTTCTACTATTGACTTTGTAAATTCATTTTTAATAATCTCCTTGAATTCATCACTTCTAGAAAATTTTCTATCAATCATCTGTTTCTTTATATTTTCTGATATCTTCTCCACCAAATCAAATGGAATCTCGGATTCCAACAAATTTATTTTTAAATTTTCAATTACTTTGTCTAATTCTTTTTCCGAAATTTGCTTCTCTACAGCTATTTTTGAAAGATTTGATACTGCGTTTTTAACTTTGTCTAGCATTTTGTTGGCCCTGTACAATATTATTCAATGCAGCTCTAATACTGTTGTATTGCTGTGCCATGTCCTTCTTTTGTGTACTTAATGTCTCTATAGATTTTTCTATATCTTTAATTCTTTCATTGAGAAATTCTTTCACTTCCTCTTTATTTTTCTCTACTGTAATTCCTGCACCTATGTTGACAAAGAATGCTTTTTCTCCCCCTACCTTAGTTAATAGCCCTGATCCAATTGGGAATAATATCTCCTTTGGCTCAGTATCGCTTAAAATTTCCGTTGTTCGGACAGAAGCTCTGCTTTCTATTATTGCATTCATTGACATGTTTTCTTTATTGCCGATATCTGTTAGATATGATTCTAGTGCTTTCATCTGCTGAAGTAATACTTGTGTCTGTTGATCAACATTCATTTTATTCTTTTTTCGTTCTTCTTATTTAAAACATTTATGACTGTGTATTAAATTCTCTAAATACCAAATGCATTAGTGATTATTACCAATTCAGATCCGCTCGTTTGACTACCAACTAATATATTCTGAGTATTTGAAATGATTCCTGACGAAACATTAGGCACTCCTCTGTTTATAGTTGTATTTTTTACATCTACTTGCAGAACGTCCCTTATTATCTTCAAATTATTATCACTTATTATGGGGTGAGCTATTGCTCCCGTGTTTGTCGCCTTGATCATCGCTCCAATCAAATACATGGATGAAACATTCATCCTTTTTACAGGTACTTGTAAAATTTTTGAAATATTCTTCGCTTCTTCTTCACTAATCAGACTTGAAATAATCGCCCCATAATCATTTGCAGCAATAAGATTCCCTACAGCAGTAAATCTCGAGTTCAATTTTTGTAAAGATAATCCCGTTTCTTTGGTTATTGATTTTTCTTCAAATCCTTCAATTAATTTTGAAACAATTATTCCATTGCTGTTCATTGCAGTTAAAGCTCCTACGAGCCTGGATCCCCCAATTGACGTTGACACATTTGATACTCCTAGATGTTTTGTCATCTTTGATATTTTTGAGGAAGTAACTCCTGGTGGACTAATTAAAAAATTATCATTAGCTTGAAAAAATACCCCTATGTTCGGATTCCTATAAACATCGAATTTGATAATACCCAATTATATCTGCAACTTTAATTTGAGAGATGACTTATAGGGATTACGTTATTTTCAATTGTTATTACCTAAATCAATTCTTGATTATCACCTTTCCAAACTCTAAAAATCAAAATTTCGTAGTAGTTTCACGCTTAGTGTGAAAGATTATGACTATCTAGAAAAACATGGAATTTCTGAAATCATAGACCCCGCACATAAATTTATTCTTGATTAATTATCTCCTACATATCCTATTAACGATGGGAAACAAACGCCATTCAAAAACCATTCTGTTTTTGTGGCTCAATATTCCACTGCTACATGCTGTCGTAAATGTATTAATAAACGGCATAATATTCCAAAAGGCCTTGAACTACTCCTAATCAGATAGATTTTGCAGTAGATTTGATAATTCATTGGATTAAATTTTAGCAAGTTCATAGCAATTCTAATCGCAATTAAAAATAGATATAAAAGATTAGAACTTTTTTTATGCTAAATGAATTCTGTTAAAAAAGGCCATTTAATGGAATTGCCTAATCGCGTATTAATAGGAAATGATATTATTGGCGAATTTGGCAGTTTTCTAAATGATCTTGGCGTGGATAAACCCGTATTGTTTGTTAGCGGGAAAAATGTTCAAAATGTAGTCAAGAGTTCTATTATTGAATCATTGGAAATTTCACAACTTAAATCTGACTGGAAAATAATTGATAATGCAACAATCTCAATTACCGATGAAGTATCTGAACTTTGTAAATCTAATAATTATGGTATTATTGTTGGTATTGGCGGAGGTAAATCCGTTGACGTTGCTAAATTGGCTTCTTACCAAGCAAAAATCCCCTTTATCAGCTTTCCTACCAGTGCGTCACATGACGGAATAGCTAGTCCATTTGCTTCACTCAAAGGATCTGATAGACCTTATTCTTTCGTAGCTAGTCCCCCTCTAGGCATCTTTGCTGACATCAAAATAATATCGCAAGCTCCTGATCGATTATTATCTAGCGGTTGCGGAGATTTAATTGCAAAAATTACTGCAGTTAAAGACTGGGAACTTGCACGTGATAATTCTGGCGAACGATTCGGCAACTATGCTGCCAGTCTTTCCTATATGAGCTCTCGAATCTTATTTGACGAATCCTTGAATTTTACTACCAATAAAAACGATAGCGTACGAAATATCATTGAGGCATTAATCAGTACTGGCGTTGCAGCAGGAATTGCTGGTAGTAGTAGACCATGTAGTGGCTCTGAACATCTGATTAGCCATGCCCTAGATATAATCTCACCTAATAACGGCCTTCATGGAGAAAAATGTGGTATCTCTACTATAGTCATGTCAAAATTACACGGTTTAGATTGGCAAGAAATCCGTGATGCACTTCAACGAGTCAATTGCCCTACTAATGTTCATGATCTAGGTATTAGCGACGATGAGATGATTGAAGCTATAAATCTAGCTCCTACAATTCGTCCTGATCGTTATACTATACTCAATACTACTGATTTAGATCGAGATAATATTCATAAACTGCTTTCTGACACTAATTGTATATGATCAGATTACTTGTCCTTCTGAACTTCTTTTACTGAATCATCCTGAACTTCTTTTACTGAATCATCCTGAACTTCTTTTACTGAATCATCCTGAACTTCTTTTACTGAATCATCCTGAACTTCTTTTACTGAATCATCCTGAACTTCTTTTACTGAATCATCCTGCGAGACTGACTTATCTGAAGATGTTTTTTCTACTGATTCATTTTCTACTGGTTTCTCTGCATCTTTCTTATCTTCTTTAAACTGTTCAATATATGATATCTCATTTACAACATTCACATATTTCATAATCTCGTTTGCAATGGCTCTTTTAATTATCTGCAAACCTTCCAATAAGAAATATTCATTGGGAATTTCTATGCTTGCAATATTCTGCTCAACTTTTACATTAATCTTTCCGATGCTATTTGGAATTCTTCTTTTAATTATCTGCAAACCTTCCAATAAGAAATATTCATTGGGAATTTCTATGCTTGCAATATTCTGCTCAACTTTTACATTAATCTTTCCGATGCTATTTGGAATCCTTCTTTCAATTATCTCATTGATCATTTCTTCATTCTGTTCAATCTTCTTGACAACTGTAAAGTTATATTCTAAAGTTCTTCCTGCATATCGGTGATTAAAATCTATTTGAGCTCTCCCTGATCCGACAAACCTGACAATGCCTCTTCTGCCATCTATTTCTACTTCTTCACCAATAGTGATTTGATCGGCTTTATCTCTAAATTTCCTCAACGGCATCAGCCTAGTCTTCGAAGTATCTCTAACTCCGAATCCTTTCTCTGGTGGAATATCTATATCTACTGCTTCTCCTACTTCTGCTCTTTCAAGAGCTTCATCCAATCCTTTTAATACCCAACTTGCTCCAACTGCTACTAATCTAGGCTTGAAAACAAAATCTTCATCGAATTCACCTATCTTTTTTCCTTCCTCTTCTATTGTTGTTTCTATTAAATCCCCTGTATCCTTAACTTTTGCAGTAAAATCTAATAATATTAAATCTCCATTCTTCATAGATTATTATCTTACAATGCAAGTATAAAAATAAATTAGTGATAAAAAAACTTCGAAAAAGTTAATTAGTTTAAATAAATATAATATTTGAAAATCTATGAATAGTTCTGCGAATAATGCCACTTATCAGAAGTTAATTATGCTTCCCGGACCAACTAATGTCCCTATCGAAGTTACCCAGGCAATGGTCGCTCCTAGTATTGGCCACCGAACATCTGATTTCAGTTCCATGATGAAAGAGATGATTCGTAAGGGAAAGATTCTCTTTGAATGTAACGAAGACGTCATTTATTTATCCTCTTCTGGCACTGCAGCCGTAGAGGCCAGTATAACAAACATTCTTCGAAAAGATGATAAAGCAATAGTTACTGTCTGTGGAGAATTTGGTGGAAGAGTTTCCGAACAAATATCTAGTGTCGGCGCTTCTGCTATTGAACTAGTTGCAGATTACGGAGATTTTCCTTCTTTATCTGATTTAGAACGATCTTTGGAAAAAAATCCTGATACTAAAGCTGTGTATATCGTAACTAATGAAACCTCATCAGGTGCAATGTGTCACTGGCTCAAAGAAGCTGGAGATCTAACATCGAAGTACGGTGCATTTCTTGTAGCTGACGCAGTTTCTAATTGGGGTGCAGATAAAATGCCTCTTGAAGATTATAATATTGATTTTATTGCTACTGGCAGTCAAAAGTCCTGTGCAGCGCCTCCTGGATTAGCTATGATTGCACTTAGTAAACGATACAAAGAACAAATGTTCAAGGATCCTCAGAAACTTCATTTTCTCAATCTTCCACGTTATATAAAAATGTCCGATAAAGTAAAACAAACTCCTTTCACTCCATGTTTACCTGTCTATTTTGCTTTGAACAAAGCATTTGATATTATGATTGAAGAAGGAATGGACAATCGCTATGTTCGACATCAGGTTTGCGCAAAGGCATTTTATGATGCATTTGAAGCAATGGGCTTGCAACTCTTTGGTGAACCAAAAGCTCGATCTAATACCGTTGTATCTATTGCATATCCTGAGGGATTAGACGACAAAGAATTTCGTGGTTCATTATCTAAAAACTACGGCGTCGTAGTTGCTGGAGGGTTTGGTGATTATGCAGGAAAGATATTCCGAGTTGGAAGTCTCGGCATGATTAATGAATACTATGTTCTGACTACAATTTCTTCAATTGCAAATAATCTTAACCGACTAGGATTTAAGGCAAATACTGACGCAGCAATAGATGCAGCATTAACAAATCTATCTAAGTTATAGATTTAATTCGTTTTACGGCCTTAATCTCTTTAAGATAATCCGCAACTGTAGGAATTACTAGCGTTTCCCATTTCTCATCCAATTCCAATCTTCTTCTTACTTCAGTCGCAGATAGTGCGTTTCTGTCCAATAGTGGTACGTTTATTACTTTGGTTTCGTCTTTATTGAACAACTTCTCTGTCACTTCATCATTAGTGAAAATTATATTATATGCTCCTATTGCGTTCTTAATTGACAATATCCACTCTGTGTGATTATTTGCGTCATTTATTGGAACAATCGTAATACTTTCATGTAATTTTCTATCAATTATAGATAATTCAATCATCTTCTTTCTTTCTTCAAATGTAAATGGATTTCTTTTCTGATTGCTTTTTTCTGCACTTCCAACAATTATATATAACTTATCTGAATTATTCTTAGCAAATTCTATAGCTTCTATGTGCCCTTTGTGTAATGGCTGAAATCTTCCTACTAATATTCCTGTTTTCATATTCATTATTTCTAGTCATGGAAATTCTATTTAAATCCCCGTTGTATTTATTGGTCTAATGATAAAAATTAATGGCTCTCGAGGAGAAGGAGGCGGACAAATCTTAAGAACGTCTGTATCGTTAGCCGCTGCCTTATGTGTACCCTTGCAGATCTATAATATACGTTCTAATAGACCTAAACCCGGACTTCGCCCTCAACATCTCTCATCAATTAAAACTATTGCACAATTGAGCGACTCTGTTACTGAAGGCTTAACTCTTGATTCTACTAAAATCTCATTATATCCTAATCGTATCTCTCCTCAAAATATAGATATTGATATTGGAACTGCTGGCAGTATAACACTACTTACTCAATCTATTCTGCAGGCAGTCAGTATAACTGGAAAATCATTCAAGTTCACAATTACTGGAGGAACTGATGTTAACTGGAGTCCTTCTACAGATTATTTTTGTAAAATTATAATCCCTTTGTTAATTAAATTAGGATTTTCAATATCTGCTTCTGTAGCTAAACGTGGTTTCTACCCGCAAGGCAACGGCAAAATCATACTCCAAATTACTTCCCCAAAACAAATTGAGCCAATTTCATTTATTGAACCTGAACATTCAAATATAAAGATTGACGGAATAATTACATCTAAATCAAATTCATCCCACGATGACGCAGAGTCTAAAATTATAGAACAATGTAATGCGGCAAAAACCTTTTTAGAAAAACATCAAATTAATATCGATTCAATTAACACCTCCGTTCATAATTCTGACTCTTTCTCCTCTGTTATTTGTATCTCAAGTACCTCTGGAAAGAGCTTTATAGGATGTGATAATCTTGTCACTGATACTAGAAAATTTAAGGAATCTGGAAATACATGCTCTAAAAAATTTCTCTCCGAATATACTTCACAGTCCACTGTAGATCGACATTTAGCTGATATGATTATTCCATTTTTGGCACTATCTAAAAAACAGTCTATCTTTACTACGTCGAATATCAGTAATCATCTACAAACAAATCTGGATTTGTGTAAATTCATTACCGGAATGAATTATAAGATTGATAAAAAAAATAATTTTTGTTACTCAGTAACCATTAATCCTTAAAAAGGATAATAATTATTCCTGTTACATGGCAATGCCTTATCAAATCCCTGGAGCCACTGCAGTAGGAATAACTTTTGACAATGGAGTTGTTTTAGGTGCAGAAAAACGTGTTTCTTACGGCACACATCTTGTTAGTAGATCAGGCAAGAAAGTCTTTCAAATTACCGATACAGTAGGTGCAGTCGCAGCAGGCATGATTGCTGATATGAATATACTCATGCGTGAAGTAACGGCACACACAAAAATCTTACAATTAGAGACAAATCAACCTGTTCCACCTAATTCTATTGCAAAGTTAATGGGTGTAATTATGTATCAACAAAAATGGTTTCCTATGATGACTCAAGTCATACTTGCAGGTGTTGAAAATGGTAAACCTGCTGTATATGTTCTTGATCCATTAGGTTCTGTTATTCCTGATGAATATGCTACTGTTGGTACTGGTGCCGAATTGGCAATAGGCGTTGTTGAATCAGAATATAAGCAAAACCTTACTGAACAAGAAGCAGTTGATTTGGCTATAAAATCTATTCGTTCTGCAGTAAATCGTGATGCTGCATCTGGAGATGGTATCGATATACTTATTGTCACAGAAAATAAAATCCGTGAACAATCAGTAAAAACTTAATTCATATATTCTATAATATTTTTTGGAACAATTTATAGTCTAATCTATTCTAATCTAGGTGTACATGTCTAAATCTCTTTCTGATTATCTTTCTGAACATAAATGGATGACTCTGGTCGTTGTCAATATAGCTACATTCTTAGCACCTCTAGATACCGGTATTGTTGCACTGGTGTTACCAAATATTGCAAGAGATTTCCAAACTGGAATTGAAATTGCAATCTGGGTCTCTGTAATCTATTTAATTATACTTGCAACTTTTATGACCAGCTTTGGTAGATTTTCTGATATTCATGGAAGAAAAAAGTATTTTGTAATTGGATTAGGAATATTTGTAATAGGTTCATTTTTTAGTGGAATGTCACAAACTATTGCGGAATTATTAATATTCAGAATTATTCAGGCTATAGGAGCTGCACTATTATTAGTTAATAGTCGTGCAATAATTACTGATGCTTTTCCTCCTGAAGAACGAAGATTGGCAATGAGTATTCATGTTACTGTAATATACCTTGCAATAGCTACTGGTCCCGCATTAGGCGCAGTAATTACTGAATATATTGGCTGGAGGAATGTTTTCTTTATCAATGTTCCTTTAGGACTTGTTCTGCTTCCTATTGTATCATCCAAACTTACCGAAAGTAGAAAATCTCTTAATAAATCTATGGACTGGCTTGGCTCTTTCTTTTTCGCATCTTCCTTATCGTGCCTTCTTGTTGCCATTACATTTGGACCTAGGGAAAGCTGGACTAGTGTCGATCTCTACATCGAAGAGATCTTTCTTCCAATGCTAGGTAATTTTCATATCTGGTCACGCATTGCTATATCTATTCCATTACTGATTCTTCCCATACTCTCACTGGCATTTCTGCTTGTATTCATTATAGTTGAATTTAAAGCCAAAAATCCTATACTTGATATCAAAATGCTTAGTAAAAATAGGTTATTTTTGTCTACTAATCTTACTGCTCTGTTTATGTATACTTCACATTACAATGCTCTTGTTATGATTTCTTTTTATTTACAATTGATTAGACTAATCGATCCAATTGAAGCCGCTTTTATGATCTCTGCATTTCCTTTTACAGTGGTAATTACTTCTATTGCCGTTGGCAAATACTCTAAACTCATATCTTCTAGAGAACTTAGTGCTTTAGGGATGGCAATTGTAGCTATCTCTCTCCTTTTAATGAGTCGTCTTACTATGTCGTCTTCGGTATTGTTCATCGAAGTCTCACTCGTGATTATGGGAATTGGTCTTTCCTTGTTTGCTGCACCAAATACTCATGCAAATCTCTCGTCGGTAAGTTCTGACGACCGAAGTTTAGCCAATGGTATGTTGGGAACAATGAGACATCTTGGACAGGCTCTAAGTCTTGCTATTGGAGCTTCTACCGTTGGATTGTTTCTTTCTGAAGACATCTATAATGTGGGTGGATCAATATCCGTTACACAATATGTCGGAGGCCTTAGTCAAGCTTTCTTTATTGGCTTTATAATTGCCGTACTTGGCATCTTTATAGCTCTAATTCGTGGAAATAAATGAACAAAAACAATTATTCTAGATCTAAATTAAATTCTTCCAGACAGAATCTTTTTGACGCATCAAAATTGATTGGTCAAATGACTCTTAGTACATTTGGACCATTTGGACTTGAAAAACTAACCGTGAATAATTATGGCGATGCATTCGTTCTTCGTGATGGTAATTCTATTCTTGAGAAATCCGAACTAGACCATCCTGTTGCTAAAATCATGTTGGATGTCTCGGAAACTATGGTAAAACACGTGGGCGATGGTACAATTTCTGCTATTCTTCTTACTTCATTCTTACTTGAACAGGCACGCCTCAATCTGGAAAAAGGCATTCATCCCAATATTATTATTGACGGATATAACAAATCTCTAGATTTTTCTCTATCTTTACTTGATTCTCTTAAATTTCCCATTAAAAGCAAATCTCAATGGAAAAATCTTGTTTACTCTTCTCTATCTTCTAAGTTTGGGAAACTGGAATCTGATAAACTTTCACAACTAACAATAAACGCGATCTCTAGTATTGACCCTTCTTTATCTGATCATAAGACTATCAATTATGTAAACATACTAAGTCATGGAGGAGATTCTACATTGAATAGTAAATTGGTCGACGGAATTGTTTTTGACGGAGATCCTTTATCTAAATCTGAACACTTGCCAATTACCGATGCAAAAATTGCAATTCTCTCATCACCTTTGGCAATATCTAACGATGGAATAAAAAAAGAAATTACAATTGAGGATCCAAATCTCTTGGGAGAATTTAAAAAAACTGAAAAACAAATATTATCTGATTCTATTAAACCATTAATTGACGCTGGCATAAATGTATTATTTAGTCATAAAACTATTGATGATTCATTAATCTCTAAACTTGATTCATTAGGTATTCTTACAGTAAAACGGGTTCCGATGAAATCTCTTGAACTTATTGAAAAATCTACCGGCTGCATTATAACAAACAATGTGAAAGAAATATCTTCAAATACTGTTGGCCATTGTTCAAATCTAACATCTATAAAAATGTATGATAAAAACTGGTTTGTACTTGATCATGGTTCTAATCATAAATCCAATACTATCTTAATTCGTACCGAAACACAACGATATAGCGATCTTTATGAGGATATTCTTACTAGAATTCTGTCATTGATCCGAGTTTCTCTACAAAATCCGTATGTGGTATTTGGACGTGGCTGGTTCGAGTTTATTCTTTCAAATCAACTTCGCTCATTTTCCGTTCCTATTGATGGTCTACAACAATTGGCAGTTAAATCATATTCTAACGCTATAGAACTGATCCCGATCTCTCTTGCACTCAATGCAGGTTTTAATAATATTGACCTAATTGTGGCGATTAGGAATTCTCAACCGTCATCTGACAAGTATGTCTGCCTTGATTATATGAATAGGAAGTTATCATATACAAAAAACCCAAAAATCATCGAGTCTTCCTATATGAAAAGACAAATATTAATTACTGCTACTGAAGCTGCTAACTCTATTCTAAGAATTAATGATGTATACCATGGCAAATCTAAATAATTATATTATCTCATTCTGATTGTCGAAAATATATTTAACACGCCAATTAATTGCCCTAATAATACCAATGCAACAAATACTCCTGTAGGTAAAACATACGGTTCAATTAAGAATCCTACAGATGCAATAGACAAACCCTGTCTTAATGCCTGACCTCCTTGCCATCCGATAAATGAAATTGTTGACGCAACACCGTATATCGCAAGTTCACTGAATACTATATGAATTATTGATAGTCTCTTAGATGTTTGATGTTTATCAAACATTGATGACATAGAACCATAAACTATGCTCCATCCTAACATTCCAATCACTCCTACTATTAGGAATACAAAATATCCTACTATGAGCCATGTTCCAGGAAAAGCGCCTATGATTAATGGAAGTCCTGAAGTAGGAAGTAGTATTGGTAAAGTAAAACAAATAGCTGCGATTGTATTGATTAAAGCAAGTATTAGAAAATACTTTGATACTAAATTTGTTTCAATTAAATCTGGCATACGAATTTACTGTTCTTGTCTTAGCGTTACTAGTATATTTATTATTCCTATTGCTGTTCCAGTCAGTGCCAATCCCATTCCTGCACCTGTTGGAATTACCGTGAATGTAATTAAAGTCTGAACAATTGCCATACCAGCTCCCATACATTGATCAACAAGCACTACACATCCTGTATCAGGAAGCATTGCTCGTCCTCCTATGAAACCTGCTAATGCAAAGAATGTTGTTGTAACATAAACTCCTAATGCGGTGACAACAAGATGACCCCGTGCCAATAATTTGTTAGTAGTTCTCTTATTCATTACTCTAGAAGATATATAGTAAGTTCCTGCCCATCCTGCCATTCCTAATATTCCTACAGAAACGTGTATGAGGAATGCTATTAATAACCAAGTTCCAGGAAAAGACGCCACCGCTGTGGATAGCGAAAATAAATCTCCTTTGGGCGGGATGTTTCCATTTCCAATTGTATCTGGAAGTAAAAATACTGTAACATAAAGTAATGATAAAATTGTATTTATTATTGCGACATATACAAACCACGTTGCTACTTTTTCAGTTTCTACGCGATTAGACATTTACATTTACCACATTAAATCTCAACATTGTAACAATAAAAACCTTAGGTTTAACAATTAAATATTAGTAGCAAAATATGTCGATTTATGGAAAAAGCTGTTCTTTTGTATCGCTATCTTCAACAATTATAGCTTTATATGGACAAGATTGAGCTGCTTCTAAAACTGTTTGATTACTTGCCCCCTTTTTATCTACTAACTTAAGTGGTGCATATGCCATGAATGAAGATTTTAAACTTGCTTCATCAATTTTGAATACTTGTGGCGCTATTGCAACGCAACTTCCTACTCCCATGCAGGATTCTTTCTCAATATTTACATCTATGTTCTTCTCATTTATCCCACTTATCTTTGAAAAATTACCTAAACCCTTGGATCTTATAATAGGAATAGCTACTAATATCAAGCCAATAACTGATATTGGCCATCTTCCATCCGTCAGAAGTACACCTGCAATTGTTAATGCCAAACCAACTGCAAACATTGATAAATCAATAATTAATTGCTGTATCTTCTTTTCCATCATCTATTTATATTTAATATGAATATTTAAGATTTCAAAACTGAAATAATATATCTGATGAAAAACGTTTAACATGCATGGTAAATGGACAAGCGACCAAAGGATTAGCTGATGTGATTGTTTCCCAAACTAAAATAACCTCTATTAACGGCGAATTGGGTAGATTATTCCACTGCGGATATGAAATATCTGATTTAGCTACAAACAGTACTTTTGAAGAACTCACATACCTGCTCTTTTACGGGGACCTTCCAACTCAATCTGAATTCTCTAAACATAAGAATCTCATCTATTCTAATCGTGAAGTTGATGATAAAATTATTAATCTAATTAAGGAATTTCCATCTAATTCCAATACCATGGATTTTCTCAGAACTATTGTGTCATACTTGTCTATTTTTGATCATGATAAAGAAAATCATTCTCCTCAATCTAATTTGAATAAATCAATACGTCTACTTGCACAAATGCCTACTGTCTTGTCATACTATCATCGAATACGAAATAACCTTGAAATAATTCATCCTGACGATAATCTTGATTTCGCTTCTAATTTCTTGTATATGCTCTCTGGAAATCATCCTGATAAATTATCTTCACAATGTCTTGACAAATGTCTTATCTTGCATGCGGATCACGGATTCAATGCATCTACTTTCTCTGCTCGAGTTACTGTTTCCACCCTTTCAGATATACATTCTGGAGTAACGTCTGCTATTGGAACTCTCAAAGGTCCATTACATGGAGGTGCTAATGAATCAGTCCTGAAGATGTTGAAAGAAATTCCCGATATAGAAAGTATTCCTAATTATATCTCTGAAAAACTTCAACGTAAAGAAAAAATTATGGGATTTGGTCATAGAGTATACCTTACTATTGATCCTCGCGCTACTGTTCTTCGAGAAATGTCTAAAAACCTTCAAAATGAATTTGGCGGTAATCTGTATGATTTGTCTTATGCAGTAGAACAGACTGTTCTCGAACAAAAAGACCTAAAACCAAATGTTGATTTCTATGCCGCATCTGTTTATTCCATGCTTAATCTCGATTCAACTTTGTTTACTCCTTTATTTGCCTGTTCACGAATATCCGGTTGGTGTGCACAAATCTTGGAGCAACTAAATGATAATAGATTAATTCGACCTAGGGCAGAATACATTGGCTCTTCTCCACGTTCTTACGCAGATTCTAATACCTGATAATTATATTCCTTTTATATTTTTCTTCCAAATCGTGTATATTATTACGATTTCTATTGTAATTATTGTCGATAATGTGAAAATCCATATGTTTGTTGACATTCCATACATTGAATCTACTAAGATTAACACCTCTTTCTCATCTGTAAATATCTCAAATTCCGTCTCTCCTTGTATATTCTCACTTTCTAATCTAGCCAAATACCTTCCTTCTGGTAATATCGTTCTTACATCACTTCCATTCCACTCTATAATCAAGAACTCTCCCGTATCCGAATCTAATTTTCTTATTACTATCTCTCCATTTCCTGATATTGAGCCTGTAGAATCAATTATTTGAATTCTTGCCATTCCTACGTTTGCAATTATCTCAATAATCCCATCTTCATTCATTCTACTGTCCAAAATTGAATCAAATATGCTGAACGAATTTATGAATAATTTTGCATTGGCCAGATTTCTCATATTGATTAATTCTTGATTCCCAATAATGTATGTGGTTTGATTAATCTTTATTGATTCTATCTTCTCTTCAAATACTATGTTGTACTTCTCCAACTTCTCGTTGTTTGTTATATCTATTACATTAATTTTTGTCAAAGCAGGTCTGTCTGTATCATAAAAAATTCTATCTATTCCATTTATCTTACTTATCAAAAGAAATTCTAACTCCATATTTTCCTCTATGTCTATTATTTCTCTATACTCTATCTTATCTTCAAATGAATTTACCTGTATGATTAATTCTGGATTGATTATTATCTTGTCTTCTAAAATTATTACAGGTATTCTGTTTACAAATATCTTCCCTTCAAATTCCAGATATACTGACAATAAAGATCTTCCATATTTGAGTGGCACTGTCCATGGTTCATCCGTCAATCCCGGTCCTGGAATCGTCATATTAATTCCCTTTCTCGCCACATCAGTTATTTCAAAATAAGTTCTATCTGTTTCAACAATCGGTTCATCAACATAAGTAGTAAATCTAGAACCCTCAGTTTTCTTTACTAAGGCAATCTCTGACGTCAATTCTGCCCAGGCATATATATTCTGTAGACCAATTTCTGAATATTCTCCTTCACTTCTAACGTTGTCTATATATGGCTGTATGAATAGTGTTGTTTCCTTCTCGCCAATGTTGTAGGTTATTCCAATATTGGTGTTTGCTCGTTCTATCACTAATTCTGTTCGCATGGTCGTAAAATCTGACTTTCTATTTTTTGCTATAATTATCTCTGATTCTAGAGGAATGTCTGTAAATATCGGCCTAATTTCACCCTTGACAATTAATGAATCATTCATTAATAGGAATTCTACAATATTTTCTTCTACTTCTAATAGCTGGTCTACTAATTCTAATTCATAAACACTGTTGTCAATGATTAATCTCCACGTTCCCACTATGTCTGATTCTTCAAATGTGTATATTGGAGTCGGACGTCCATCATATACGTATCCTGAAACTACGCTTCCTTCTTTATCATGTAGTTCAATCATGTGAGAACCAGAAACTTGTAACCAGATTGTTTCACCACGTACATATGAAAGCATTCCTAAATCGCTACTGAATAATTTCTCAGACGAATAACCCATTCTAAAACTTGTTGAATTCTCTACCTGAACTTGTGAATGCGCTAATGGAATAATTAGTAGTAAAGCTAAAAATATTACAAATATTTTCATGATAGTTCTTTCCTCCATTGATAACTATAAAATAATATAATTATTATGAACGACGATACAATCATCAGACTTGCCGCTTTTATCACTATTGCTACTGATCCAATAATTGTAGACATTCCTAAAATCAAAGTAAAATTCAATAATACTGCAAAAATTAATGTTATACTTATTCTTCCTAAATTATTCATATTCAAGAATGTTTGTGCATTTACTCCATCTGTCTCTACTTTATCTATTGTATGCCTGCCAAATAACCTCATATACAGATACAATGCTGAAGATAGTGCAAATATTGTATTGACAAATACAGCTCCAATAAATGGCTGAATCGGATTTAGCCTTGATGCAACAGGTAGATCCGTCTGAAATATGTTTGCAATTATTACTTGAATGATAAATATCGCGTTAAGTACTATGTTTGTTCCATGTCCAATTAATTGTTGATTTATGCCTTCACCTATGAAACTACTAAATGCTACAAAATTCAATAAACTGAAAATTATCATTGTGTAAATTATATGAGAAAATGCGGTTCCACGAGATTTTATCATGCCTGACCATTGTATAATTATTCCTAATATTGGCATAACTATCACCATTGATGCTATTCCTACTAGATACAAATCTGCCGCAGCACCAAAATACTGACTGGGCAAGCTTCCAAATGACGTGATTAATAATACTACCATGATTAGTGACGGAAACACTACAGGAGTTGTTAGCGTAGTAATTATTAATGAATCTTGTAAGGCCCCTGGACCCTTAGAAATCCTATTTATGAGAGTAAAAATAGTCAATAATGCCATTAAAGCTGAAAAAGAATACAGGCTTGCTCCAAACACACTACTTACTAAAGAGAATAAAAATCTATAATATCCTATATAATAAAACTGAATTATGTATGGAAGAGAAATTCCCAATAAAAGTAATAATTTGTATCTTGCATCCATATTAATCACTCATTTAGAATTTGTATCCTGCTAAAACTTTCTAAAATCTTTTTTGATATGTTGTCTTTTGTGCATAAATCTACTCTGAACCTTTTCTGCCTGCCGACATCCAATTGTTTTTGTAAATGTTTTCTTTCATTCTCAAATAATGGCGAAATATTTTGTTGTAATCTAGAATTATTTTTTGTTGATATGTAAGATGTAGTGTCTAAGAAAAATAAGTTGACCAAGTTCTTATTAAACAATCTCTTAAAATTATCCATTTCTATGTCTTCTGGAAACGGACTGTCTACAACAAATAGAAAAATTGAAGATGGATCTGCATACGTTATTGCATGATTGATTAATGTTTGCGGATTGAATGAACTTTCTGCCTTTATCTGATAAATGTTATTGCATAATTCATATTGATTTCCGCTTATTGTCTTTGGTATGTTGTTATCACTAAATATTACCTTGAACCTTCCTCCTGCATTATCTACTACCGACGATATCGTTATTGCTGCCTGAATTACCGAATCTAATTTTCTCTCGCCAATTGATCCATCGTTCATAGATTTACTATTTAGTATTACTAAATTCACGTCAATTCTCTGATCTAAATCAAATTGTTTTATTCTTGGCTCCTGATTTGATGATTTTGCCATGTATTTCCAAGCTATCCTTCTATATTCATCCCCTGAAATATATTCCCTTACGCCTGCAAAATCTGAGCCTAGAGGATCAGGTCTTGTTGTAGAAGAAAGTGAACCTATCTGCACACTTTCATCAATTCTTCCTCTACCTATCCTTACATTTGGCAACACGGATACTAGATCTTTATTATCTATCTCCCTTATCTTGTAAAATAAACCGAACTTATCGAATAGATTCAATTCTAGTTTCCCAAAATTAATTCTTCCCATTTGCAATGCTTCCAATTTATATTCAAATCTAATTTTCTCTCCTGGTGTGAAGTTTATTGCATATGGATTTACATCTTCTAAACTCTGAAATTCTTCTGGAACGTCCTTTGACAACTTCAATAATCCTATTGTCCTACTCCCGTCATTTTGAATAACCAATGATGATGATATTGTATCCCCTACAAACAACCTTCTTCTTGAAATCTCTCTAATTATCTTTACACTTGATAGCTCTCTGACTGAAAATATGAAAATTAGCAATTCCACCAAAAATATTGAAAATATAAACATAGCTATCGTTAGAAACATAAATTCACTTGCAATAATAGAAATAGTAACAAACACGAAGAGTGAACTGAGAACTGAATACCCTCTTCTTGTTATCAACTTTCTCATCTTGGGGGATTTACACTATCTGCTGCCTTGTCTATAATTTCTTTAATAGCTGAATAGTTGAACACTTCTGATGGCTTGGTATTGCGAAGTAAGTAGTCTGGATTAATTATTAATCTATGATTTAATACTGGAAACAATAACAATTTCACATCATCAGGTGTCACATAATCACGTCCATCTAGTGCCGCATTTACTTTACACGCACGCATTAAATGCAACGATGCACGTGGACTTGCCCCTAAATTAATTTCTTCTGTTTCTCTTCTTGTTTCATTCATTATCGATATTATGTATTCTTTTATCTCTTTTGATATTGTTATCTTTGATTTAATCTCATCTCTTGCGGCTACTATGTCTGTATTAATGGTGCTGAATTCTAGATCTCCTTCTGAATTCTTTTCGTATGTGTTTAGAACTTCTAATTCTTCTGTTTTGTCTGGCAGCCCCATTGTTATTCTGAACATAAATCTGTCTAATTGTGCCTCTGGTAGTGGGTATGTTCCTCTCATTTCTAATGGATTCTGAGTTGCAATTACCATGAATGGCTGCGAAAGTTTTTCTGTTTGTCCTTCTACAGTCACTTGATATTCTTGCATGGCTTCTAATAATGCAGATTGTGTTTTTGGTATTCCTCGGTTTATCTCGTCTGCTAATACTATGTTTGAAAATAACGGACCTTTTCTAAAGAAAAATTCTTGTTCTTTTACATTGAATACAAATGTTCCAGTTATATCTGAAGGTAGCATGTCTGATGTCAATTGCACTCGTTTAAATTCAAGTTCAAGAATATTCGCGAATGATTTTGCTAATAGAGTTTTTGCTATACCTGGTACACCTTCTATTATTGCATGTCCCTGAGCTAACAAAGCAATTGTTAATAGCCTTGTCTCAAACGCTTTTCCTATAATTTTATCAGATACTTGCTCAATAATTTTATTATGAATTTCCATTGCTAACATTCAATCCAACTCCTAATTCCTAGTATACATAGAATGTAAGAACTTAATTTTTGTGAACATCCTTTCATCCACAAACCCATTTTCCACCATTCTTTTCGACTTTGAAATTATACGCAAATCATTATTGTTTATACTTTCTTGACGTAAATTTATACCATCTAGTTCTAGTACCAATATTTGCGTTGCCCGATAATAGTTTGGTTTCTCACCATTTAGATCTAAAAACGCATCAAAAGTAAAACTATTTTGATTGTTCTGTATGTATGAATCAATTTCTCTTCTTTTAATGAATGAATAACCTACTGCCGCCAGAGATAGCGAAACTGTTAATATTATATACATATCCATTATTGATCATTCCTCTGTAGGATGAAATTGTTGTTTTTTGTTATATTTCTTAATATATCGTTCATATTATCTAAATTCCCAGAATCCGTTATTGTCCTAAATCTTGCTAATTCATATTGTTCATATGCTGATAACAACAACGCTGAAACATTAGCTAGTTCAGGAATGTCACTTATTGTCTTTTTTATAGTTTCATATTCAGTCAGTGAATCATCGTTGGGATATTTATCCATATTAGATAAGTTCTTTCTCAATAGGTTATAAGCGAATACTATGCCTTCATTAAAGTTTCCCCTAGAATTAAAATAATTCAGTTGTTCGAACATTTCATTACTCCCAAATGCAGCTTTTCTGTTTGGCTCTATATCTTTTGATCTTGATTTAATCTGAGGAAAATATACTCCCCAAACAATTACTACTCCTAATGCTATTACAACTGCAATCAGCAACTGAATAAGTATAGAACTTGAAATAATTTCCATATATACTACCTTGTTTTTTTATCCACATCTATTGAATAGATTGATGCTTTTGGAGGATTGTCTGTTGAAAATATCCCAACTACGAAACTTTCTTTTGGACTAAGTTCCATTATTGAAATCTCTGCTCTGTTTGTAACTTCTTTTACATCGAATACTAAGTTAATTCCATCTAAATCAGAAAATAACTGTATAGACGAAGGATCGATTAATTGCGGAGGTCCAGTATATATCATTCTGATGGTTTCTTCTGGATATACGATTCCTCCATTTTTATCTCTAAATTCTAAATTATATTCTTTCAATGCATATTTTGATATCACCCAATCGACGTTGTTTTCAATTCCTGGGTTTATTATAATCGATTCATTCTTGGAAATTCCGTTATAGTCTATTCTTAATGTATATTCTCCAGGAAATAAATCAAACACTGCCTTTCCCTCTGTATTGGTATTGGCTGAAACTGTAAATTCCTTCATTTCCTGAGTCTCTAAATCCCTCATATCCCAGAATATCTCTACTAATTGTTCATTGACAGGTCGTAGATATGGCTCAACTTCTTCTTTTAAAATTATATTCACTTCTAATGTATACAGATTCTCATCGCCAAAACCTGAAGGAACATCACTATTGCCAAACTGATCTTCTTCTGAACCAATCTGCGATTGCGACAAGCCTGCACTTTGTACAACCTGCAATAACAAAAATAACAAAACAGCTGCAATTACAAAGGGTGTTATTTTTGCACTAAGAAAATTCACATCACTGTGACTATTTCCTAATGCCAAGTTCATTTCAACCTCTGTTTCTGTTATTGTAAACTGAATAAATTGCTATACTTACTGCTGCTAATGCAATCAATATGAGTATATTCTCTTGAACATCTCCAATTATGCTTGTTTGCCCTGTTCCATCATCTGGTAACTTGAAAGCCGCAATTATTCCGGGTGTATTTGCAGCAACTTGTCCTCCTCCAGACGGCACGAATAACATCATATCACCTCTTGCCGTTGCACCTAAAGTGACTGTTCCAGCTCCTAATCCTCCCCATTGTATCTTGCGTAATTCCTTACCGGTTTCTACATCTACGGCGTACATTACGCTAGCTCTATCTACTAAGTATACTACGCCTCCGCTGACCATTACTCCTGAACTTTGATATCTATTCGGCATCTCAAATACCCAATTGATACTCATGTCATTTACATCAATTGAGAATAACGTTGAATTCTGCCTTTCCCCTGGCACTGAACCATAAATGAATCCTTGAATATCTTTTCCTTTATAGTCTACTGGCCCCTCTGTGACTGTCCAACAGACTTTCTGACTTACGTAGTATAATACTCCTGATGAATATGCTCCTGCATGTTCTATTCCTCCGTTTCCTCCAGGACAAAATGACTTGCCTACTAAAGATCTCTGTGATACTGTTAAGTCTGCATTGTTTCCTGCATCATCATTTGGCACATTGAATGCATTATTTCCTAACATTAATGGCGTATGTAATGTCTTGCCAGTTTCGGCATCTAATACAAAAACATGGTCTGTTTTTGAACCCGCCATTACCACTTTCTTCATATCTCCGTTAATTTCTGTTTCAGCAAGAATTACACTCCAACCAACTTCATGGTCGTTTATGTCATGTGGCACAACTTGATAATACCATTTCATTTCTCCACTATCCACATCTAACGCTATTATTGAACTTGCATACAAATTTGGTCCAGGTCGTAATGCCGCATCAAATACTCCAGAACTACTTCCTGTCGTGAAATATATTGTTCTTTCTGCCTGATCAATTGCAAACATGCTCCATACTGCTCCTCCACCTATTAGATCAGTATCTCCCCAGTCTCCTGGATATGCATTGATATTGCCTTTATCAGCATCTTTAAAGTCCCATTCTGGATCTCCTCCAGATGGCGGAACTGAGAACCATCTCCATAACTCTTCTTGTGTATTTATATCATAAGCTACCACGAAACCTCTTCCTCCTCCATCTTGTACTGAAGGCCTTGCTATCAGTACGTCTTCAAAAATTACTGGTCCATGCTCTCCAAAATACAATCCCGTATTTCCTTCTACGTCTTTACAAACATCTTTTATTACAAATATTTCTGCTCCATTTAATGCATCCAGTGCTATTATTCTACAATCAGATGCCATCATGTATATTGCTCCATCGTGATATGTTATGCTCTTCTGACTTAATACGGGCCACCACCATTCTTCATCAACAAATTCCATAACATCTGCTTGATATTTCCATACCTCTGCACCAGTTTCTGCATTGATTGCAATTATTCTGTTATAGAATGTTGCAATGTATACTATTCCGCTTACAACCAAAGGTGCCGTTTGAAGACCTAAAGCAGGAGCTACATATGGAATCTTGAATGGATCTTCAGGAACTTGATATATCCAACTCAGAACTAGATTGTCTACATTATCTTTGTTGATTGTATTTTGCGGATGAAAATTTGTATTTCGTTCATCTGCCGCAGGCTTGACCCAATTCAATTCCGCATTCTGAGAAATAGCAGCAGGTATGCTTGTTGCTAACAATAAAACTATAATAAAAACTGAAATTCCATATTTATTTATAATCATTGAATTACTTTTACCCTTGCATGGATTTAAAGGTTAATAAAATTTTGCAAAATATTAATAAGTTTATTGTGGAAATCTCTTCTTAATAATGAAGAAAAATTAGTTGATAAGCATCTTTTTGATGCTTATCATATATTTTATGAATTATGAAAAATTCTTCTACTAACCTACGCCTTTAGGTAAGTCGCTACCTAATCCTAAGCTCTCGAATTCTTCCACGTATTCTGATTCTTTTTTGACGTGTTCTTCTTTTGGATAGTGGATGAATCCTTTGTCTAATGCTTGGCTTACCCAATATTCTGTAACAGTTCCAGGTCGTGCTGGTACCATTCCGTCTAGCGTTCTTCCTAGTTCATTCTGCCAATCACTACTGCATATGAAGTTAAAGAATAACTCTGCGGCACCTTTATTCTTACCTGCAGCTGTTAGACCTGCACATCTTGCTATGGCCGATGGCGGAATGTCTGTCAATACTAGTGGTTTCAAACCTCCTTCTCTCATGTAAGAATAGTCATCTCCCATTCCTTGTTTACGAAGTGTTGCAGGTAGACCAAAAACGTGTTGGCCAAGACCTAGATTATGTGTCATGTGTAGAAGACATTCATATGTGGCAGGAGCAACATTCTTTGCCATCGATTTCATAAGCTCTGTCCATTTACTTTCGCCTAAATGCTCTTTCAATGAAATTAAATAATAGAATCCCATCTTTCCTTCAGGAAATCTTACAAGTGATTGAATTGCATGGCTTGTCTGAATTTTCTGTCCAGCTATTCCTATTTTTCCGTTAACTTCGTTCCATTTTGGATCAACATATTCGTCAAATGTTGTTGGAAGATAATCTAAACCTCCTTTGTCTGCATATAGCTTTTTGAATAATGCATCATTGTAAACAACTCCTGTTGGTTCAACTGCCATTGCTGCCCAAGTGGCTTTTTCATTTTTAATTATATCTGGCCATAACTTGAGATGCGTCTTCTTTATGTATGAATTACATTCTCGCAGCATTCCTTTGTTTGTCATTTGTATTAGCATGAATTGCGGCATAATGACTACATCTGCAGTACCTGGTTCTATGTGCCTGTTATCTCCATCACTTGGCAGATCTTTGAATAATTCTGCCTCTCGTTCAATTCTTCTCTCAATTGGTACTGGGTGGGATGAAATATATTCAACATGTAGATTCAGGTGTTCATATTTCTTACGAAACGCCTTGACAGAATTCTGTAATACTCCTCTCAATGAAGCATATACGATTAGTTTTCCATCTTCTTTTGCGGCTCTTTCCATTTCTTTTAACTCTAGATTTTCATATCCTTGTGCCATAGACTGTAAATCATAGATTTAATTTAAAACACTATATGTAGAATTATTCTAACTTGGTCACTTAGATTACCTGCGCCTGTTGATTTAATCCAAATCATTCTTTTACAACATGGCATGCTGAGTCTGGTATCTCGATATATACATCTTCTCCACTCTCATGAAGCGAATGTATTGTTTCATCACTTCCTTCTTCAGGAATTATAAATTCCTCTATGCTCTTTGGAACTTTGATTACTTGATCATCGACTATCATCTTATACTCAACAATTTGACCTGCATAAGTCGCACTTTTTATTTTTGCAGGTAAAAGATTATCAACTGGCCTTTTGTTATTATGAATAACTACTTCGGTGCCTCTGATTAATATTCCGACTTCTTCATTTTCATTCCAGTCTTTTCGTTTTCTACAAACAATCTTATCATTTCCTATTTGTATCTCTACAGTTTTCTCTGAATTATTTGAAACACGTCCTTTTATTAACGACATATCTCCCAATATAATTCCAGCATAAGAATTTGGAGGATTTCTCAATAAATCTATTGGAGTTCCTGTAGCTTTGATTACTCCTTTGTCCATAATAATTATATGATCGCTCAATGATAATGCTTCAGTTCTATCGTGTGTTACATATATTGTTGTTAATTTTAATCTTCTTTGTAAATCCTTCAATTCAGTACGCATCTCATCTCTTAATACTACATCTAAATTGCTAAGCGGTTCATCTAGTAATAATAAAGTTGGATTGTATACCAATGCTCTTGCTAAAGAAACTCTTTGTTGTTGTCCTCCACTAAGATTTGGCACTAATCTGTCTTCAAGTCCATTCAATTTTACTAATTTTAATATATCTAAAACTTTTTTTCTAATTTCATCCTTTTCCATTTTTCTAATTTGTAAAGGATAAGCAACATTATCAAAAACACTCATGTGAGGCCATAAAGCATATGATTGATATACCATTCCCATTCCTCGTTTTTCAGTAGGAATAAACAAGTTTTCATCTCTAGAAAATAATATTTCATCACCCAGTTTCATCCTTCCATCATCTGGTCTCTCAACTCCCACTATGCACCTCAATACAGTTGTTTTTCCACATCCACTAGGACCTAAAATCGTAACAAATTTTTCACTAGGCACTGTAAAATTAATATTATCAATAACTAGATTATCTCCAAATCTTTTTGTTAATTTTTCAATCACAAGTTCAGCCATGTCTAATCACCAAGTTGTTTATGAATATACTTTGTAATTTATTAATAATTTCATATCTAGAAATTAGTGGTAACTACACTTCAAAAAAGTAATGTTTATCTTAAACTAAAGATACCGTTTAACATTTGTCATCTAATGTATCTAGACGTAAATTTTTAGGTTTAGCTGGAGCTGCAGTTGGTCTTGGTGCAGCTGGCTATTATGGATTAAACAACCTTACTCAAAGCCCTGCGACAACTGAACCTGGCTCTCTTGCCGATCGACGATATACTCGCCTTGCTTTACCAAAAAACCCACAAAATTTCCTTCCTGAAGAATATGTTGAGTTCATTCGTTGGCTCGAATCAATCTCTGAGAAAATATCCGGAAATAGTTTGAGAATTGCTATAGAGGCTGAAGTTGGCCCTCGTTCATTACATCGTAATCGTATTGATTTTGAAACTTCCACTGGCGTAGAGCTGAAACTGGAATTTGATATCTATAAAAACAACCTTTCAAAATGTTTATTGGCTGTTTCTACTCAGTCCCCAACTTTTGACGTAATGAATGTCGACGTTTCTCAAGTAGGTCGTTTTGCTCCACATATACTGACTATTGAACATCTAATGGAAACTTACCCTGAATTTACTTATCCAGGACTTAATATAGACGACTTTGTAAGTCCTGTAAAAAACTTCACATGTACTTATCCACCAAATCTTGCCGAACCTTGGAATATTGACTTTAATGGAACTTTCACTCAATTTCCTCAAGAAGTTCCTTTAATGCTTCGTTATTTTAGGAAGGATTTATACTCTGAAGAAGGTCGTGAAGTCTCAGTTACTTGGGATGAATATCTTGCCGATATACGACATTTTCATGATCCTTCTAGAACTAAATTTGGCACCGTATTAATGGCCGCTAAATTCCCATCAATAATTATGGAATTTCATAATTGGTTATATTCATTTGGCGGTAAACTCTGGGATATTAAAAAAGATGGCACTATTACTGCCGACATAAATAGCGATGCTGCTGTTTCTGCATTAGAACATTATTTAGAAGTAAGTAAATACGCCGAACCTAATTCTGCATTTTATGGATGGGCTCCTGCAGCTGAATCAATGGCTCAAAGACGTGCTGCTACATGTATTAATCTCACCGAGTTTGCATCTTTGATGGACATTCCTGGAGAATCTATGGTAGTTCGTGATGTAGGTTATACTAGAAATCCTGTTGGCGACGCCGGCGCATCCCATCATTATTCTGGTGCAGGTTTATCTATTCCAAAATATTCATTAAATCCTGCAGCTGCATGGGTCTTTATTCAATGGGCTACTGTATCTTCTATGCAATTGATTGCAGCTATGGACCCATTAGCTCTTGCAGTACCAACTCGACATTCTGTTTACGAAGATCCAAATATCCGAGAACTAATAAAAGAAGGAACTATAAGACATTTTGATCCTGTTAAGGATGCTATAGATCGAGGAGAGATTAATATTAAACCCGGATTCCCTAAATGGGATTCAATTGAAGGAGAAATGCTGAACCAACTTAATCAAGTAATTCGAGGTAACCTTTCTCCTCGAGACGCGTTAAATATTATTCAAAAGCGCGCAGACGATGTTGGACCTTTCACTTTCTAACTATACTAAATGCTTAATAGTTTGATTATTGTGGATTTATCAGGGGAGATTTATGTCAACAAATATTATTATAGACGCTGTTAACATTACGAAACAATACGGCGATTTTAAAGCACTAGATGGTTTATCACTTCAAGTTGAACGTGGTGGCGTCTGGGCATTGTTAGGTCCAAATGGTGCAGGTAAAACTACATTTTTGAAATGTTTGTTGGGTTTGAAAGAATTTTCAGGTGAAATTAAAATTGACGGTTACGATATTCATAAAGATCCAAAGAAAGCAAAATTTCAGATTGGATATGTTCCACAACATCCTTCATTGTATAGAGAGATGTCTGTTCAAGAATCTTTGAGATACTTTGGCGATATGCGTGATGTAAAACGTTCACGTCTACGTGAACTCCTAGAATTTGTCGGCCTTGAGCTATGGGCTCGTCAACCTGTTGGAGCATTATCTGGCGGAATGCAACAACGACTTATGCTTGCTGTTGCTTTACTTTCTGATCCACCAGTCCTTCTTCTAGACGAACCTACTGCAAATCTTGACGTTAATCGTCAGGTTGAATTTAGGAACTTAATTAGTCTGCTTGTAAAAGAAGGAAAGACAGTCGTTCTAACTACTCACTTGTTAGGTGATGTTGATCATATCGCAGAAAAAATTATGCTTTTAAATAAAGGAAAACTTGTTGTGAAGTCCTCAGTTAGTGATCTATTCAAACAATTAGATTTGACTTCTCAAATGTTTGTAGAAATTTCTGATAATGCAAATGAACAAGATGCTATTTCTGCACTCGAGAAAGCAGGAGCTAATGATATACAGGTAAAAGGAAATTGGTTCGAAATGCGCATCGATCCATCGAAGAAAATATCTGCTATTAATAATTTGCGAGAAAAAGGCTGCACAATTAATGATTTCAAAATTGAAGAACCTAATCTTGAAGACGCATTTAAGAAAATTACATCAGGAGAGGAAAATTAATGACTAGTCCATTCCTTATGATTATGAGAAAAGAACTGAAAGATTCTCTTCAGAGTAAATGGCTTATTACTTTCGGTGTAACTTTCTTCTTTCTAGCACTTGGCGTACCTTATATTATTCTTGGAGCTGGCGGTTTATTGCCGGGAGATTATCCTGGTATGGTAGTTGGAACGCTTGTCACACTTGCCGTTCCTCTTGTCCCATTGGTTTCATTAGCTATGTCTTCTACCTCTATCGCTGGCGAAAGAGAGGTTGGAACTATGGAGTATCTTCTTGCACAACCTGCAACAAAATTTGAAGTATTCTTTGGAAAGTATCTTGGTCTAGTAACAGCTCTTACTTTGGCTATGTTCTTAGGTTATGGCGGTGCCGAGCTTATTGTTTATTCTACTAATCCTGAATTTGTCATGTCTTTCATATATGCCTTAGCATATTCACTATTGCTTGCTGGTGCATCTGTCGGTCTAGGATTCATTGTATCTGTTTCAGTAAAAACTCGTGCTGCAGCTATAGGTACTGGATTGTTCTTATGGTTTGTTCTAGTAGTAATTTACGATAGTGGTTTCTTAGGTGTTATTACCGTTGCACTCGATGCGGATTCATTGTTGATTCCTCTTACTTTAGCGAATCCTGTGGAAACAACAAGAATACTTGCTTTAATGCATATGTCCGAAAGTCCACTTAGAGGAGAACTTGGTCCACAAGCTGCATACTTGCTACAAGAATATGGATCAATTACTGCATCAAGAATACTTTCAGGCGTTCTTATCTTGTGGGTTGTAGTCCCAGTTGCTATTTCATATCTTATCTTCCGTAAACAGGATGCAACTATATAATTTTCTTATAATTCTCTTTTTGAATTTTTATTCAAGTAGTATAGTATTCCTGTTCCAGCAATTCCTAAAGTAAGAACTGAAATTACAATTAAAAGTTCATTCGGAATCTTCTGCCCAATATCATTATTTTCCTTTATTTTTTGCACTATGATGATTTCACTTTCAGTTTCTCGGTATGTTTGTGAACCGTCAAATTTTACTTGTACTTTGTATACTTCTTCCAAAGCTTGGAATTGAATGCTTGAATATCCTTTATCGTCCGTAATCTTGTTTGTAAAAATCCTGTCATTAATATAAAAAATCAATATTTGATTGTTCACCGGTTTACCATTCGCATTGAATAAATTTGCCGATACATCGACTATATTGTTCTGCATTTTATTATTAACAACTGACAATTCAATCATTGTATCTTCTTTATTCGTCGCTTCAACATTCGGCGATATTATTAATAATAACAATATGACCAATTTGTACATTAGTTGCATTATTGTTAATCATATACGAATAAAATATTAGTTTTTTGATTAGATTTTTATGATAAATTCTTAATCTAACCACCAATTTATATAAAATAATTGACCTACATTCCCCATGACTCGATACCTAACTATAATTGGGTTACTAGTTGCTTTAATTTTGGCACTATCTTCATTTGCATTAGTTGCTAATGCATTTGACCCTGGAGGACCTCCAGGCGGCGGTGGTGTACCAAAAGTAGTTACTGGTAATTGGGAATTTATTAACTATCAACCTACTGGTGGTAGTTATAGCCCACAGTTCGAAATAAACAATGAAAATGCTCAATGGTTGGAAATGAAATGGTTGTTTCCATACCCAACCAACGACTTCTCTTGGGGTAACTCCCAGGCTGGTTCAAGCTCACCAGTTCTTGTTGTTGACGGCATTGCATATGTAAGTAAAAACTCACGTGCAATACATGCAGTTGACGCAAAGACCGGTGAAGAAGTTTTCTTTACTGACGAACCAGCAAACTTATGGGATGGACCTGCAATTACTGCAGCGTATCCATTTTTCCAAAGTGCATGGGGACATACTCATGCTATGAATTATTACCGACAATTTGGTGATAGTGGCTGGTTAATTTCAAGTAGTCAACCTTGTCTACTTAG